>ERZ1023442.11-NODE-11-length-139567-cov-16.581835_pt1 | contig 139567 bp, 154 predicted proteins | sample MGYA00380521_ERZ1023442 | MGnify/ENA primary metagenome ERZ1023442 (study PRJEB33173, sample SAMEA4830294) | metagenome | study: EMG produced TPA metagenomics assembly of the PRJEB25223 data set... | reverse complement strand
CATAGAAATTACTGCCATTTTAAATTCCTCCTAGTGGTTATTTACCTCCATAATAAACTCATATAAAGACAATTAATTTAATTGCACCCTTTAAATGTACGTTTATCATGTGTGTATTGGCTTTTATAGCCGAAAACAATAATATCATATTTCTATATAATGCGCAATGTTAATTTCACTAAAGAAATAATGCTATACACATTTTTCATAATAAAAACTGTTACAAATAATATATACTTGCAACAGTTGAATGTTGGTTATTTCATTATCGATTTAAATCATAATTATTTATTTCGTTCTAATTCATCAAGGAATTTTTCTTTTTTAACTTTAATAAAGGTACCCTTCATCCCTAAGGATCGTGATTCGATTACACCAGCACTTTCAAGTTTACGTAACGCGTTCACGATTACTGAGCGAGTGATACCTACTCTATCTGCTACTTTTGAAGCTATCAATAGGCCTTCATTACCACCTAATTCTTCAAAAATATGCTCAATTGCTTCTTTTTCAGAATAAGATAATGAATTAATTGCCATAGTGATTGCCGCTTTATCACGTGCCTCTTTCTCAACTTCATTATGTTTCTCACGAAGTATTTCCATTCCAATAACTGTTGCAGCGTATTCGCCTAATACTAAATCATTTTCGTTAAAGTCATCTTTAACACGACCAAGTACTAATGTTCCTAATCTTTCGCCGCCACCAAGTATTGGAAATACAGTTGTACGACTGCTACTAAACACTTCTTTATCTTCAGGTGGGAATACAGTTAATTCATTATCAATATCAATATTAGATTCAGTTTGTTTAACGTCCATTAATAGTTCTGTATATTCACTAGGAATGTGTTTACTTTCTAACATTTCGTTAATTCTCTGACTTTTTAAAAGTTCATTTAAACTTGAACCTAGAATTTTACCTCTACGTGAAACAATAAATACGTTCGTTACTGTAACGCTACTAATTGTTTGAGCAACGTCTTTAAAGTCGACCGCAATACCTTTATGTTTTTGTAATAGTGTATTTAATTCTCTAGTTTTAGATAATAAGCTCATAAAATTTCTCCTTTATTTATATTATAAAATAAATGCACTTAAATCTTTATTTGTTGAAATAGATTTCAACTTATCATCAACATATTGTGGTGTTATATCTACTACAGCATTTGGCATGCTAGGGGCTTCGAAAGATAAATCCTCAAGCATTTTCTCTAAGATTGTGTGTAAACGACGTGCACCAATATTATCAGTGTCTTGGTTAACTTGATATGCCATTTCAGCTAATCTTGTAATCGCTTCCTTAGTAAAGTTCACAGTGACCTCTTCTGTTTGAAGCAATGCCTCATATTGTTTGATAAGTGATAGCTTAGGTTCAGTTAATATTCTATAAAAATCGTCAACAGTTAAACTTTCTAATTCTACTCTAATTGGGAAGCGTCCTTGTAATTCAGGTATTAAATCACTTGGTTTCGATACGTGAAACGCGCCAGCACCGATAAACAGCATATGTTCAGTATTTACAGTACCATACTTAGTTTGAATCATGCTACCTTCTAAAATTGGTAAGATATCTCGTTGTACACCTTGTCTTGAAACATCTTGACCACTATTAGCGTTATTCGTTGCTACTTTATCGATCTCATCGATGAAGATAATACCCATTTGTTCTGCTAACTCAAGCGCTTCTTGATTTGCAGTTTCTTGATCAATTAATTCATCAGCAAAATCATCAGCCAAAATCTTACGAGCTGTTTTAACTGGTACCTCACGCTCAACTTTACGTTTAGGCATGAGTTGATTCATCATGTCTTGCATTTGTTGGTTTTGATTTGTACCGAGCATGCCTAGCGCACCTGGATCTTGTTCTACCTTAATTCTAACTTTCTCTTCTTCAAGTTTACCATCTAATAATTGTTTTTTGATTTCTGAACGCTTGGTTTTAATCTCTTCTGTAGGTGTTTCCTCTTCTTCATCATCATTGTTACCAAAGTTTGGAATTGCACCACCAAGTAATGATTCTAAAGGATTACTATTATTTGACGCTTTTTTCTTCATACTAGGCACAAGTAATTTAACTAACTTTTCATTAGCTTTATTAACTGCTTCGTCTTTAACCAAACCTTTCTTTTGATCTTTAACTAGTCTTACAGCTACATCGACTAGATCACGAACCATACTCTCAACATCGCGTCCAACGTATCCTACTTCAGTAAACTTAGTAGCTTCCACCTTAATAAATGGCGCTCCTACAACTTTAGCCATACGTCTTGCTATTTCAGTTTTACCAACACCAGTTGGACCAATCATCAAGATATTCTTAGGTGCGATTTCTTGTTTGGTTTCTTCATCTAGCAAACTTCTTCTATAGCGATTTCTTAGAGCAATGGCAACTTTTCGTTTAGCATCATCTTGCCCAACTATATATTCATCTAATTTAGATACGATATCTTTAGGTGTTAATTTTATACCGTTTGCATCCATATATTTTACCTCCAACCTAATTAACGTCCATTTATATTCATTTCCATATTTTTAAAAGTTAAAGTGTTTCCACTATAATATTATCATTTGTGAACACACAAATGTCAGATGCAACTTTTAAACTTTCGTAAGCCATTTCTTTAGCAGATAATTGGCTTGCATGACGCTTCAATGCTCTTCCAGCACTTAAAGCATAGTTGCCTCCTGAGCCAATCGCAATTAAATCATCATCAGGTGCAATGACTTCTCCAGTCCCGCTGACCACTAATATTGCATCTTTGTCCATTACAATTAACATAGCTTCCAATTGACGTAATTGTTTATCACCACGCCACTCTTGAGCTAGCTCAACAGCTGCACGTTCCAAATTACCACTAAATTGTTGTAATTTTGTTTCAAACTTTTCGAACAAAGTGAAGGCATCAGCTACACTACCAGCAAATCCAGCTAACACTTTTCCTTCATATAATCTGCGGACCTTGCGCGCTGTTTGCTTCATAATAACTTGCTCACCTAGTGTAACTTGTCCATCACCAGCCATCGCTGCTTCACCGTTGTGTCTAACGGCATAAATAGTTGTTGCATGTAATGATGTTTTACTCATTTATTTACTCTCCTTTTTCGCTCGAGGATGTGCATTTAAATACACTTTACGTAATTGTTGGTTAGAAACATGTGTATATCTTCCAGTTGTCGAAAGATTAACATGTCCTAACAAAGATTGTACCGTTCTTAAATCCGCACCTTGATTGAGTAAATGTGTTGCAAACGTATGTCTTAGTTTGTGGGGGTGAATTTCCGTAACCCCTGCTGTACGTTTAACAACATCATTTAAAACATACCTAACGCCTCTCTCTGTTATAGGGGCGCCATTCATGTTAACTAATAAAAATGAATGTTTGGTATGTTGTATAGGCTTAAATTCTCTTAAGTATTGTTCAATGCTTTGACGACAAAATTCTCCAAACGGAACAAAACGTTCTTTATTTCCCTTTCCTAGTACTTTCACACCAGGTAAAGACATATCAATATCTTTGAGTTGGATATTTACTAGTTCAGAAACACGTATACCCGTTGCATATAATAATTCTAGAATAACGCGATCCCGTAATCCTTTTTTAGTATCTTTTGCTACAGTTTCGAATAATGCTTCCATCTCTTCTTCATAAAAAAACTGTGGCAAGTAGTTCTCCTTCTTAGGATGAACGAGTTGTACGAAAGGATTTATGATTGTCTCGTCTTGTGTCATCCAAAACTCATAGAAAGTTCTTAAAGTAGAAATCTTCCTTGATACAGTAGTACGTTTCAAATTTTGTGAATATAAATAGCTTAAATAATTTCTAGCATCTTTATATTCAAATGTTCTTAGATTAATTAATTCTTGTTCTAAAAAATGATTAAATTGTACTAAATCATCATGATATGATTTTAATGTATGGGCGGAGAAATTTCTCTCAACTTTGAGCATATTTAAGAATGTAACTTGGATTTCTTCCACTTAAAAATCCCCTCCATCATATGCATTGTAGCATATAACATGAAGGGGACTAAAATAATTAGCTATAGAATTCAAAATCTTTTGAGAATTCTTTAAAACTTTGAATTGACACATTTTCTATCAATTATAAAGTTTATATTATTTTTAAAGTGTTTTCTTATAATTCTCTAAATATTCGAGCGCTCTGTTAGCTTGTGCCTCGTAACGCTCTTTTTTATCTTTAATACGCTTTTCAAGTGAAGGTAATAAACCAAAGTTAGCATTCATAGGTTGGAAGTTCTTTTCATTTTTAGCATGTGAGATGTAATATGCCATACTACCTATCATTGTTTCTCTTGGGAATATTACTTCACCTTTATCAAGTAATTTGTGAGCTAGGTTAATCCCAGCAACAAGTCCACTTGCTGCACTTTCAACATATCCTTCAACACCAGTCATTTGACCTGCAAATTGAATTCGATCTTCTTTAATCAATTCATACTTTTCATTTAACACGTCAGGAGAGTTAATAAAAGTATTTCGATGCATGACACCATATCGAACGATATCTACATTTTCTAAACCAGGGATAAGGCGAATGACTTCTTTTTGAGCGCCCCATTTTAAATGAGTTTGGAAACCAACAATATTATATAGCGTTCCAGCTGCATCATCTTGTCGTAATTGAACGACAGCAAATGGACGTTTACCTGTTTTTGGATCTTCAAGGCCAACAGGTTTCATAGGACCAAATAATAGTGTTTTGCGTCCACGTTCAGCCATTACTTCAAAAGGCATGCATCCTTCGAAATATTTTTCTTTTTCAAATTCATTTGTTGGTGCAACTTCTGCTTCAAGTACTGCATCATAAAAGCGATTAAATTCTTCTTCTGTCATAGGACAATTAAGATAGGCGGCTTCACCTTTATCGTAACGTGATTTTAGATACACTTTATCCATATCAATCGATTCTTTTTCAATAATTGGAGCAGCTGCATCATAAAAATAAAGTTGATCCTTACCTGTAATATCTACGATTTCTTTAGCTAAATTTTCTGTAGTTAATGGACCAGTAGCAATAATTGTATATCCTTCAGGGATACTATTAATTTCTTCATTAATAACAGTAACATTAGGATGATTTCTTAAAGTTTCAGTGATATAACCAGAAAAATCATGTCGATCAACTGCTAATGCACCACCGGCAGGAACTCTTGCTTTGTCAGCAGCAGAGATAATTAGTGAGTCTAATCTTCTCATTTCTTCTTTTAATACACCCACACCATTCGTTAATGCATTGCCTCGTAGTGAGTTTGAACATACTAATTCAGCAAATTTATCAGTATGATGTGCTGGCGTTTGTTTAACTGGGCGCATTTCAATTAAATTCACTTTGATGCCTCGTTGTGCTAATTGATAAGCGGCCTCTGAACCAGCTAGTCCAGCGCCAACAATATTTACAGTTTGACTCATGGTTTTCCTCCTTCAATTTTTATCTATTTTTGAACTTCTTCTTTATAGTCACAGTTAGAGCAAATTACTTGTGAACTACGTCCTTTCTTATGTTCCATTAAATAATGATTACATTTAGGACAATCACGACCTACAGGTTTGTCCCAAGAAATAAAGTCACATTCAGGATAGTTTGAACAACCATAGAAAAGTCTATTTTTCTTAGATTTTCTTTCAACGACATCTCCATCTTTGCATTTAGGACATGTCACGCCTATTGTTTTCACTATTGCTTTCGTATTTCTACAATCTGGGAAGTTTGAGCACGCCATAAACTTACCATATCGCCCCATTTTAATAACCATAGGAGAGCCACAAACTTCACAATCTTCGCCGGCAGGTTCATCTTTAATTTCAACTTTTTCCATTTCTTCTTCAGCACGTTCAACGTCTAATTTGAAACTTCCATAAAAGTTATCAATTACTTTTCTCCAACCAATATCTCCTTCAGCAATTTTATCCAATAGTGTTTCCATATTTACAGTAAACTCTACATCAATTATTTCTGGGAAGTAATCTTTTACTTGTTCATAAACAATTTCACCTAATTCAGTAGGTACGAATCGTTTACTTTCAAGTTTTACATAATTTCGTTTTTGTATTGTGTCAATCGTAGGTGCATAGGTAGACGGTCTACCGATTTTTAACTCCTCTAACGTTTTAACTAAACGAGCTTCAGTATAACGTGGTGGTGGTTGAGTGAAGTGTTGTGCTGGCTCTATTTGAGTTGCAGTGACTTCATCACCTTTACTTAAGTTAGGTAATTTATTTTCTTTTTCATTATCTTTATCGTCTTTGGCTTCTACATAAAGCGTCATGAAACCTTTAAATTTGATTGTTTGACCATTCGCTCGGAATTTAATGTTGTTTTGGGTAACATCTAAAGCAACTGTGTCTAAAATAGCTGGTGCCATTTGACTTGCTACAAATCTTTCCCATATTAACTTATACAATCGATGCTGATCTCTAGTTAAGTATGCTTTCATTTCATAAGGTGTACGTAAAGTACTTGTTGGTCGAATTGCTTCGTGGGCATCTTGGTCACCCTGTTTACCCTTAGCAGTTCTATTAGAAAGATAATCTTTACCATACTTATCTTCAATATATTGTTTCGCTTCGTCTTTAGCGGTTTGTGATATACGTGTAGAGTCAGTTCTCATGTATGTGATTAATCCAACTGTACCTTGTCGTTTTAAATCAATACCTTCATATAATTGTTGCGCGAGCATCATAGTTTTACGCGCTTTGAAATTTAATTTACGAGCTGCCTCTTGTTGTAATGTTGAAGTGGTAAATGGATTAGCAGGATTTCTAGTTTTTTCTTTTTTATTAACATTTGTAATTTCAAATTTGTCTCCATCTAATTCAGCTGTAACTTTTTCAACATCTTTTTTTGTTTTTAATTTAAATGGTTTATTTTTATAATGAAGAAACTTAGCAGTAAATTTAGATTTCTTATATCTAAACTCACCTTCTATAGACCAATACTCTTCAGGCTTAAAGTTACGAATCTCATTCTCTCTATCTATTACTAATCTTAAAGCTACAGATTGAACTCGCCCTGCAGACAGCCCCTTTTTCACTTTCTTCCATAATACTGGTGAAATATTATATCCAACTAATCTATCTAATATACGGCGTGCTTGTTGTGCATCGACTAAATCCATTTCTATGCCACGAGGATGCTTAAAACTTTCTTTTACCGCATCTTTTGTAATTTCATTAAATACTACTCTGTTTTCTTTTGAATCATCAAGTTCTAAAATTTTTGATAAATGCCAAGCAATCGCTTCACCTTCACGGTCAGGGTCACTCGCAAGAAAGACATTTTTTGCTTTCTTAGCATATTTCTTTAAGTCTTTAACAACTGGACCTTTACCGCGTATCGTAATATATTTCGGTTCATAATTATCTTCTACATCGACACCCATTTGACTTCTTGGTAAATCTCTAACATGTCCCATAGAAGCTATAACTTTATATTTTTTACCTAAATATTTTTCAATGGTTTTCGCTTTTGCAGGCGACTCAACTATGACTAAATTATCTGCCAAAGTGAATTCCCCCTTGCTATTTCAATTACTAAAGATAAATGATAAACGGTCAATTTTGTTTTTGTCAATGTTTAAATTCTATTAACGTGCATTTTAAACGCTTTTTAATATTATTTTTAGCTATCAATTAGAATTAAATATAGATTTTTATTACTCTAGAATGAATCATTAATGATATCTATTTATAATCACATAGAATATCATCAGCTGAGGTTACAATCATCGCACCTTCTTGAGCTCGTTTCAAATTACCTTTAGTTAGTGGATTAAATATTGAACCTGGTAATACATATATATTTCTATTTTGGTCTAATGCGCAATCAATTGTAATTTGACTACCGCTTCTAACACTTGCTTCAGTTATTAAAACCCCTTGTGAAAGACCGCTTATCAAACGATTGCGTTGCGGAAAGTGATATCGCCTAACACTAGTGAATGGCGGATATTCACTAATAACTAAACCTTTTACTTCAATTATGTTGCGTAATTTTTGCGTTTCTCTAGGGTAATGCATCATATGACCAAAACCTAAAACAGCTATAGTAGGTAATTGATACTCTATAGCAAAATGATGTGCAATGCTATCAGCACCTTTTGCCAAACCGGAAATAATGGTTAGTGGAATTTGTTTAAATTTAGGAAATAAGTATTGCATGGCTTTAGCTGAGTACTCTGTTGCATTTCTTGAGCCCACCACACCTAATGTATTGGGGGATGTTAATAATTGGGGGTCACCTTGGTAAAATAGGACAAACGGATAATCATAAATTTCTTTTAATAGTCGAGGATAATTAGCGTTAAACGGTGTTACAAAACTTATCTTGTGTTGATTCAAAAATGACAAAATTTCTTTATCATTTAAATGATTATATCTATCAATAAAATCACCTTTATGAAATAACTTGTCCCAATTTTTTATTGAATCTATTTGATCAGTATAAGAGAATTTAAAAAATTCAGGATTTAATTTTAATAAATGATGAATATGTTGGGTCGTATAACCTAACCAAATTAATTTCAAAAGTAATATGTTGTTGTTAGTCATGAAGTCGTCTCCTTTAACAACATTATAAGACAAATATTTAGTACACCACATTTCAATTAAAAGACATTTGAGGGAAAAATTTAATAACTTTTAATGAGTAATTTTAATATTGAATTATGTAAACAATCCACTCTCTCAATTCAAACAAAAATCTGAGACCCTTAAAGCCTCAGAATTTTTTATATTATATGACGTTAGCACTAGCTATATCATTACACTTACTTTTGATATAATTTATAGAGCAATTTATTTACTGGCTTAATAAAATTACCAACATATTCTTCTACAAACGCATTGAATCCTTTTTTAAATTGTTGAACACCATAATCTTCTGCATCTTCACCAAAGTCGCCAGTTATACCGTAGAAATTATAACGCTCTATTCCTTTCTCTTTTGCGTATCTTATCATATCCCATTGTAGACAATAGGCTCCCATAAATTCATTGTATTTAGGATTAGAACCACTTGATAAATAGTACATTTCGTGATTGTTATAAATAAACAATGCAGCAGCTAAATCAAGTAATGTACCATCCGTAATGATTAATTGTTCAGTTTTTGCTATTTTTTTATTAAGGCTCTCTAGTTGTTGATTTAATTGGTGATATTTTGTTTTTGTCTTTTTTGAATTAGCATTCACTTTTAATGATTGTTTAATTTCAGTCACTTTCTCTTCTAATTCTATCGCTCGTTGCTTTAATAAATTTATATACTTATTTAAATCAATATAAGCTAACTTCATACATGCTTTATCACCATAAATTTCAAGCATTTGTTTAAAATAAGGTTCTTCTTGAAAATGAAAACCATGTTTTTCTTCAGCCATGTGATACAGTCGATAAAATCTATTCGTTTCTTTAATTGATAAAGTTTTAATTTGCACACCCATTTCAATTGTCTTCATAATGTTACGTCTAGTTTGATATGACATATCTTTTAATAATTGTTGTTCACTTTTATCTTTTAAATCTAATATAGAATGCCATCTTATTTGACTCATAGCTGAATAGCCAGTTGTAAAACCTTGGTGTTGGTATCCTAATTTATTCATCACCTTGAACCACTGTTTATTGTTAAAGTGTTCTATAATCTCACCATCAGCACTTCTTATATTCTCCAAGACATAAGGGTCAACTAATATGAAAACACCTCTTCGCATACTTACATAATGCGTTAATTTTTTAAAGAAAAATTCTACTAACGCTAAATTAGTAAAATCCATCACTGGTCCTCGATGGGTATAAAAGTATTTAAACACCTTAAATATACGAGCATCAGTTAATAAACAGGCAGCAACAACGTTACCGTTTTCTTTAACACCGACAATATGAACCCCACCTGCACGATTTATTCGATAATCATATAAATCCATCGACTGTGTATAATGAGAAAATTGTTGTTCTACAAATGATCTATATTCGTTAATGTTCAATTTAGTAAATTTCATTTTTTGAGCTCTCTTTCATTTATTGATGTTTTGTTCATTGATTATTTCTAAATGAAAGAAAATAATTATCTGTGTTGTTTTAATATCATGATGTTTACTCCTTAATACTTATTTATAATTAGAATATCACTATTCAATAAAATTGTTAATAAATTTTACAAAACTATATATAAAAACACAAAAAACTAGACTCTTTAACAATTGATGTTCTCCATTCGAAATTAATAAATTTAATATCAACTTCGAATAGAGACTGTCAATAAGAGTCTAGGCAATGTTTAATTAGAATTTAATCAAATTTACTTAATTGTTAATAATTCTTCGTAAATGCCAGCTTCTTTAGCTGCTTCGATTAATGTAGTACCAATTTCTGAAGGTGTGTCCGCAGTTTTAACACCACATTCATTTAATGTTTTAATTTTTTCATCTGCAGTACCTTTACCGCCAGAAATAATCGCACCAGCGTGACCCATACGTTTACCTGGAGGGGCTGTTTGACCTCCAATGAAGCCAATAACCGGTTTAGTCATATTAGCTTTAATCCATTCCGCCGCTTCTTCTTCAGCAGTACCACCGATTTCACCAATCATTACAACAGCTTTAGTATCTTCATCTTCATTAAACGCTTTAAGTACATCGATAAAGTTAGTACCGTTGACAGGGTCGCCACCAATACCTACAGCTGTAGTTTGACCAATGCCTTCTTCAGTTAATTGATGAACCGCTTCGTAAGTTAACGTACCAGAACGTGATACAACACCTACATGACCTTTTTTATGGATATATCCTGGCATGATACCAATTTTACATTCATCAGCAGTAATAACACCTGGGCAGTTTGGTCCAACTAAACGTGTTTTTCTTCCTTCTAAGTAACGCTTAACTTTAACCATGTCAACAACAGGAATATGTTCAGTGATACAAATAACCATATCTAAATCTGCATCTGCTGCTTCCAAAATAGAATCTGCTGCGAATGGCGCCGGAACATAAACTACAGATACGTTAGCACCTGTTTCTTCTTTAGCTTCAGCAACAGTATTATATACAGGTACACCTTCAACAACTTGTCCACCTTTACCTGGTGTTACCCCTGCAACAATTTGTGTACCATAATCAAGCATTTGTTTTGTATGGAAAAGGGCAGTAGACCCTGTAATACCTTGTACCATTACTTTAGTATTTTTATCTATAAATACACTCATCTTAGTGTTCCCATCCTTTCCTTACGCTTCTTTAACAAGCTTAACAATTTTTTGAGCGCCTTCAGCCATTGTAGCTGCTGGTTCAATTGCTAAACCTGATTCGTTTAAGATTTCTTTACCGCGTTCTACATTTGTACCTTCTAAACGAACTACTAATGGTAAAGTTAATTCAACTTCTTTAACTGCTGCTACGATACCTTCAGCAATAACATCACATTTCATGATTCCACCGAAAATGTTTACAAAGATACCTTTAACATTGTCATCACCTAAGATGATTTTGAATGCTTCAGTAACTTTTTCTTTTGTAGCGCCGCCCCCTACGTCTAGGAAGTTAGCTGGATTTCCACCAAAATGATTAATAGTATCCATTGTAGCCATCGCTAAACCAGCACCATTAACCATACAACCAATATCTCCATCTAATGCAATATAAGATAAGTCATATTTAGATGCTTCAATCTCTTTAGGATCTTCTTCTTCTAAATCACGTAATTCTTGGATATCTTTATGTCTGAATAATGCATTGTCATCGAAGTTGATTTTAGCATCTAAAGCTAAAACTTCACCTTCACCAGTAGTAACTAATGGGTTAATTTCAACGATAGAACAATCTTTTTCGATAAATACATTGTATAAAGAAATTAAGAATTTCGCTGCTTTATTAATAGATTCTTTTGGAATATTAATATTGAAAGCAATACGACGCGCTTGATAAGGTGATAAACCAACAACTGGGTCGATTGTTTCTTTAAAGATTTTTTCTGGTGTTTTAGCAGCTACTTCTTCAATTTCAGTACCGCCTTCTTCTGAAGCCATTAAAGTAATACGATCAGTTGCACGGTCAATTACAAAACCTACATAATATTCTTTTTGAATATCGCAACCTTGTTCAATATACAAACGTTTAACTTCTTTACCTTCAGGTCCAGTTTGATGTGTAACTAATTGTTTACCTAATAATTCATTGGCATAAGTTTCAACCTCAGATAATGATTTAGCAATCTTAACTCCACCTGCTTTACCTCTACCCCCAGCGTGGATTTGTGCTTTAACCACATAAATCTCTGTGTCTAATTCTTTAGCCTTTTCCACTGCTTCTTCAGCAGTAAATGCAACTCGTCCTTCTGGAACGGCTACGCCCATAGAACGAAATATTTCTTTACCTTGATATTCGTGGATATTCATCTTCCATCCTCCTACTTCTTAGGTTAAGTTCAGTTATAATTATAGAAAATGAAAGCGCTATTGTAAACTGAAAGTGTTCCACTTTTTGCAATTAATTTAAAATTCAAATAATTACGTCATAGATTTGATTGGTTCAAAGCTTTTACGATGATAAGGTGTAATACCGAGTTTATTTAGGCCATCTAAATGTGCTTTAGTTCCGTAACCCACATTTTTCTCAAATTCATATCCTGGATATTCATCTGCAATCTCTTTCATTAAATCATCTCTGTACTCTTTTGCCATTATACTTGCTGCAGCAATAGACACACTCTTTGCGTCGCCTTTAATAATAGATGTTTGAGGAATTGTTGTATCTAAAGACATTGCATCTATTAATAAATGATCTGGACGATTTACTAATTGACTCAAAGCTCGATTCATTGCTACTTGAGTTGCATTATATATATTCAATTCATCGATCTCTTCTGGACTAGCTAAACCATAGGCATACTCCAACACCCCATCTTTAAGCTTTTTATTAAGTATTTGTCTTTTACTCGCTGTTACTTTTTTAGAATCATCAAGTCCTAAATAGCGATGCCCTTCATTTAAAATCACCGCACATGCAACAACAGGACCTGCTAACGGACCACGTCCAACCTCGTCAATACCACAGATTAATGCTTGAGGATTGTTATTCAGCAACTCACTTTCAAATTTATTCATTGTATTGTAATGGTCTAAAATTTCTTGTTCTTTTAAAAGTTGTTTACGACGTCTTGTAATAGCTTGTTGTATCCCTTTACGAACGTCTTGATTTAATTCATGTTTTTCTAAAACTTCAATTGAGTTAATTTCAGACAATATGTGCTTTGCTTCATTAATTGTTTGTGTCATTATCTAATTCACTCTTCATTTCTGAATATAAGTCAAAACTGTATGTTCCAATTTTGGCATTTCTAACGTCATTAATTATCAGTTCAATAACCGCTTCGTAATCTACTTCATTGCCTCTTTGTAAAAGTCCACGTCGACGTCCAATTGCATCAAACCATTCTAATATTTCAGCATCTGCAGATACATCAATCTTATAATGTTGCTTAAAACCTTCTAAATCATGGTTAATTAAAAACTGTAAACCATAGATAGCAACTTCATCTAAATGTACAATACTGTCTTTTATTGCGCCAGTTAAACTTAATTTTTTACCAACAATTTCATCTTCAAATTTAGGCCATAAAATTCCAGGTGTATCTAATAATTGTAGAGATTGCCCAACTTTAATCCACTGTTGTTGTTTGGTTACACCTGGTTTATTACCAGTTTGTGCAATATTTTTACGTGCTAATTTATTAATCAAAGTTGATTTACCAACGTTAGGTATGCCAACAATCATTGCTCTAATTGCTCTAGGTTTAAGTCCTTTAGCCTTCTCACGTTCAAATTTTTCTTTTGTTGCTGCTATAGCTGCAGTTTCTACACCTTTTAAATTTTTGCCATGCTTAGCATCTACTGATACAGGATAATATCCTTTATCTATAAAGAAGCTTTCCCATTTCTGCATTTCATTTAAATTGGACATATCTTTTTTATTAAGAATAACTACGCGCGGTTTTTGTTTGATTACTTCATCAATCATTGGGTTACGAGAACTATATGGAATACGTGCATCAACTAATTCAAATACAACATCTACTTTTTTTAATTGTTCTGTTACCTCTCGTTTAGCTTTTGCCATATGTCCTGGATACCATTGAATTGCCATTAATTGTCACCTTACTTTCGATATATTTTAATTCAATTCAACCTGTTGATTATAATTGAATTTTTATTTGAGAGCCACTTTTTTTCTAAGTTCATCATTTATTTTATCATTCATTAAATAAAACGATAAAGTACAATAAGTTTATAATGTCAGAAAAGCATAATTACTTTTAATCGCACAATCAATCCCCTACAATTTAAATATACTCTTACAATTATAATCCTATCGCTTAGAGGTAAGTTATGAAGAAAATATTAATATATATATGTATATTCTTAACTCTGTCTTTCTTAGGACATAGCTATATTATTTATCGCTTTATTCACGACGGCGTATTATTTACAGGACCCAACGATGGTATCGAACAGATGATACCTATTCAAATGTTTCTATTTGATAAATGGAGCGTTGGCAATCTTTTTTATGCTACTGATTTTGGTCTAGGTGGAGATTTTTTTACGGATTTAAGCTATTATTTCTCAACAAACATACTATTTATTATTAATGTACTATGTATCATTCTATTAAAAACATTTATACATATAAATACTCAGGGATTACTATTTTGGATGGTAAATGCGCTAGTTATTTCCACTATTAAAGCTGCATTAGCGATGTATTGTACCTATCTTTATAGTAAATTTATTTCACGTAATACTTGGATTAGTATTATTATGGCATTTCTATTTGTTATGTCGCCGCTTTATTATCGCTTTACTGTTTATTGGCCATTCTTTAGTGATGTTTTTATTTGGATGCCATTGTTACTATTTTCTATAGAACGCACACTTCAAAAACAAAAGTTTGGTCTATTTATAGTTACAATTACACTAATAATGATAAATAATTTCTACTTTGCATATTATCTTTGTCTTATAGGTGCAGGTTACATACTTCTTCGAATAATTTTTAAACACTCTAAAGATATTATTCCACGTGGCAAAGCTTTACTATTATTTGCTATCAGTGCCATTTTAGGGTTAGGTAATAGTTTATTTATGTTCTTCCACGGTGTTCAAAGTTTTTTAAATAACCGTCGTGTCCCTTTTTCAGGAACAGTAAATACCTTCGAAAAGCTAGATATTAACACAAATATCTTCTTTGATAATTATTTAATCGTATTGCTATTTCTAACTATTCAAGCATTATTATGTATTAAACTTTATAAACACTTTTATTATCGCTTATTCGCAATTTTAACTCTCGCATTTATTCTATTAAGCTTTGTACCATTTATCGATCAATTGTTTAATGGATTTTCTGCACCACAAAAACGTTGGCATTTTATATTGTCTTTTAATTCAGCAATATTAATTGGTCTATTTCTAAAATATTTTAGAACACTAAAAATCAAATCATATTTAATTAGTAATATTATTGCTGAAATTATCATTTTCGCTAGTGCTATTACATATCATAAATTTGTAGCTTGGCTTGTACTTGTACCAATCGTTTCTTTAATAGGGTTACTTATTTTAATTTTAAAAGATAGACGTTATCGCATTAATCTAAGCTATATATTCGGTATTTCTATAATCTTACTCAATTTAATGGTTTCTTTCGTATTTATTAAAAATCAAATTTATTTTAAAGATCATCAAGAACGAGCTAATACATTTTATATTAATTCAAGTTTATATAGTTCAGACTTACAGCGTTCATTAGTTAATACAATGAAGAATAGTAAGCGAGAAGATGAACGTATCGATTGGCGAGTGAATGAGCAAGATAACACACCTATGTACCAACACTTTAAGGGACTAAGTTTATATTCAAGTATCTTCCATCATAATATTCTCGATTACTATTATGATGCACTAAAGATTAATCTTGCCGAGGAGTCACTAAGTCGCTATCAATCAATAAATGGTCGACAAAATATAGCGAGTCTTTTCTCAGTACGTTATATGATGCTTAAAGATTATCAAGGAAATTTACCCCCCTATTTTAAAAAGGTTAAAACAAGTGGACAATATTCTATCTATGAAAATACACTTACTTTGCCGAGTGTTAAAGTTACGAAAAATGTTTATAATAGTAAATCTTTAAAAACAGCTATAGATCGTGAGCATGCGATGTTAAATGGTGTGATCATGGATAATGCAGGAAAATCTTTCAAACAACCAGCATCTAATTTACTATCAAAAGTTGATATGCAACAACAAAATATTAAGCGAATTGGAAAAAATCGCTATAAGGTCATTGGTGGCAAAGGTGGTACTATAAAATTACATCTTCCAAAACAAATACGTGATAAATATGATGATTTTTATTTAACGATGAAGATTAAGAGAGGTAATCCAGATAGTAATTACACTGTCGCTATTAATAATTACGCTAATCATCGATTGTTTAATAATTCTACCTATCGAACAGGTGTAGACACTCAACTTTATCGCACTCAACCAGATAAAAATGGTGATATCACTATTACCCTTTCGCCTGATGGTGAATTTTATGTCGATTTACAACAATTAAATGGCGAGAATTATGATACGCTTAAAAAGGTGCATGATAATGCTAATTTTGATACAAGTTATCATGATATTAAAAATGGTATACAAGTCCAACTCAGTCACCATGAGAGTGGTGTAGCCTCAATAAACATTCCTTATCGAAAAGGAATGCAAGCGTATGTTGATGGTCAACCTGCAAAAATCCAAAAAGTAAATTATATGATGACCGGTGTTCCAGTCGACAAAAATGCAAAACAAATTGTCATTAAATATCAACCTCCTTACTGGAATACTATGATATTCATTTCATTAATGAGTATGATTCTTAGTGCTATTTTTGTAAAAATTTTTAATTCAAAAAAACGAAAGATGAGGAAGTAAATTGATTAAAAAAATATGGTCTAAACCCTTATGGACGTTTGGTTTCATTTTCATCATAGCTAATATCGTAACACTAACCATTTATTATCCATTTATCCGGGATTACATAAAAGATGGCGTGGTATTTAGTGGCTCTGGTGATGGTTTTAGACAAATGATGCCGTTCCAATTATATTTATATGAACACTTCACACAATTAAAAGGATTTTACGATCATTCATTTGGACTAGGCGGAGATTATGTTAAAGGGTTAGCCTATTATTATTCCCTTTCACCAATCATGTGGGTCAATTTTATTATTGTATGGATCGGTGAACATATATTCCATTGGCAACCGCAAAACATTCGCTTTTGGCCAACAAATCAATTAATTGTTGCTTATGTACGAACAATAATTACTTTTATTTGTGCATTTTATTATTTTAGATATTTAAAGTTAAGTTCTACACCTCTGTTGATAGCAACAATTTTATATGGGGCATCAACAGTAGTGTTATATTACAATTTTACTTGGTCATTTTATGGAGATTTGTTAATTATATTGCCATTATCATTATGGGGAATGGAACGTTTCTTTCAACGAAGAAAGATAGGTTTGTTCATCTTTGCGGTGGCAATCACACTATTTTCAAATTTTTACTTTACTTATTATCAAGCCATTGTGTTAGGTATTTATTTTATATTACGTGTCGTATTCCAATATCGCCATGATATCGTATCTCGTTGGCAAAAATGTTATTTACTAATTATAGGGGCTATGTTTGCGCTCCTATCAAGCATATTAGGTTTTTACACTGGTGTATCATCTTTCCTAAATAATGATCGCCAACAAAATTCTGATTTCAACATCTCTCTATTTACTGATTTAACTAAAAATAATTATTATATATTTTCAAATGGCTTTTATGTAACAATATCACTTATTGCATTGGTGGCTTTATTAACGCCAAAGTTATATAAACACTATTACTATAAAATTTTTGCTATTATAACGTGGTTCTTACTTATTGGTTCATTATCACAGTACTTTGATAGTGCTTTTAATGGATTCTCATTACCACAACGACGTTGGGTTTATTTCTTAGTGTTATCTACAAGTGGACTGATTGCTTTATATATTCATCACTTATCAGAGTTGACTATGAAACAGTTTCTATTTGCAGCTGTGTCCGTATTTATTGCTGGTTTGTGTAGGTATATCATAGCTGACAACTTTGTAGATTGGATGGTAATTGCTTTAATTATCATCGTTGTGCTAGGAATATTTATCTATCGCAAATCTTTACTAAAACAACCAATTATTATGTTATCGTTGATTGTGCTATTTTTCGGTCAACAAATTATAATGACACATGATTCAAGACAAAGAACGATAGACCCATATTCAACGACAATCAATACATTGAGCGATCCTTCATACTATAATGATACTACTGCTAAAAAAATTAATTCTATCAAAGAACATCATGATGATCCATTTCATCGTATTGATTATATGTCGGCATATGCATTAAATTCTCCTTTTCTTTATCACTACAATGGTATTTCGCTATACTCAAGCATTTTTGATGGAGGAATTTTGAAATATTATGATAAATTAATGCAAATTAATATGCCCGTTGATAAAAATAGTACGTATCGCTTTTTAGGAAATCGTGCAAACTTAACTGCTTTATGGAATGTTCAAGATCGACTACGTCATCCTGAAGATCAAAATATGACTTACGGTTTTGAAAAGAAAGATATGATATTGAATGGTAAAAATACGCTTATCCATTCTAAAAACATGATTGACTATCCATCAGCTCATGTAACTAATCATATATATAATAGTGATGATTTAAAGTCACCTTTAGATCGTGAACAAGCTATGTTAAAAGGGATCATATTAAACGACAATTCAGAAAAAGCTAATACTTCATTTAAACCTAATAAAAATCTTTTAACCGAGTCAAAAATGTCTACAAAAGATGCGACTTGGAAAAATCAAAATCATCTTAAAGTACACAAGGATAATGGTGGAGTTACATTAAAATTACCTGAATCTGTCGCGAATCAATATAAAGATATGTACGTAGAAATGGATGTTGAACTACTTTCTCCTGACAAAGCGCATTCTGTAAGTGTTAATGAATATTCGCAAAATCGAAATGAACTGAGCTACAAATATCGTCGTTTAGTTACACCAGTTACAATGCGTGTTAAAGCATCTGATAAGCTAAATATTCATCTATCTAAAGGGAATTATCGTTTATCTGTGAAAGGTATTTATGGCGAGGACTACAGCACACTTAAAAAAGCTTCAAAAGAATTAACACCTGTGAAAGTTAAAGATATGAGAAATGGTTATGTCGTCAAGAAACCTAAGAACGCAACAGGATATGTCATTTTACCAACTGTATATGCAAAAGGTATGCATGCGCAAGTCGATGGGAAAGAAGTACCTGTTCACCAAGCTAATGGTATCATGACAGCAATACCAGTTAATAAAGGAGATAAAGTGATTAAACTCACATACACCCCTCCTCAATTCTATCTACTTGCTATTATGAGTTTCATTGGTGTTATCGGTAGTATATTATTTAGTTTATGGGTTAAGAAAAAACGATAAATTAAGATAGTTAATAAATTAAACTTTAATTGTTTTAAATGTGAATAAAAATAATAAAGCTTCCAATCTCAACTTGAAAGAAGAAGATTGGAAGCTTTATTTGTAAGACAAACGTTGTATCTAATCTCTGTCTTATTATTATACTCAGTTTGCTGATTAACGAATTTCTTGGATTCTAGCAGCTTTACCACGTAAACTACGTAAGTAGTATAATTTAGCACGACGTACTTTACCACGACGTTTAAGTTCGATTTTTTCGATTTTTGGAGTGTGTAATGGGAATGTACGTTCCACGCCTACACCTGAAGAAATTTTACGAACTGTGAAAGTTTCAGAAATTCCTCCACCACGACGTTTGATTACAACACCTTCGAATACTTGGATACGTTCACGTGAACCTTCTACGATACGTACGTGTACACGTAAAGTATCACCAGTACGGAATGTTGGTAAGTCTGTACGTAATTGTGATTTTGTAACTGCTTCGATTAACTTATGATTACTCATTGATATACTCTCCTTCAACCTATGTTCTTGCCTAGACATTCATATAGCAGCGGATCATAGTGATAATTAGTGTCTTTTCACACTTGATATATATTAGCATAATACTAATTGTTTTTCAATTGCTTTTTATAGCTTTCTATAAATTTTTCATCGTCTTCTGTTAAAGGATATCGATCAAGTAAGTCCGGTCGCTTATGATAAGTACGGATTAATTTTTGTTCATGTCGCCATTGTTCAATATTTGCATGATTACCTGATAATAATACATCTGGAACGGTCATATTTTCAAATTCTCTTGGACGCGTATATTGAGGGAATTCTAATAGACCATCTGAGAACGAATCATCTTGATGTGATTGTTGATTTCCTAATACACCTGGTATTAATCGCACAATCGCATCTGTCATCGTCATCGCTGGCAATTCTCCTCCAGTTAATACATAATCCCCAATTGAAATTTCATCCGTCACTAGGTGCGTTCTTATACGTTCATCATAACCTTCATAATGTCCACAAATAAATACGATATGCTCAGCTTCGCTTAATTCTTGTGCAATTTCTTGTGAAAAAGGTCTACCTTGAGGACACATTAAAATGACACGCGTTTGATCAGTTCGTTGTAAATCTTTCATAGCATTGAAGACTGGTTCAGGTTTTAGGACCATACCCTGTCCACCACCAAATGGGTAATCATCCACTTGATTATGTTTATTAATGGCATAATCTCTAAAATTCACAGTATTCACACTAATGATTTCTTTATCCTGTGCCCTTTTTAAAATGGAGTGATTGAGCACGCCATCAAACATCTCAGGAAATAAAGTTAAATAATCAATTTTCATTAATCTAACAACCCTTCCATAGGTGTTATACGAATCGTTTTATTTTCAATATCAATTTCTTTAACTACATCAGCTATATAAGGAATGAGATATTCCTTTTCTCCTTTAACAACCCAAACATCATTTGCACCTGTTTCAAAAATATTGATAACTCTGCCGATAGGTTGATTGTCATTATCAAATACAGTACTTCCAATGATGTCAGAGTAGTAATATTCATTTTCAGCTAATTCAATATCTTCATGATCGCGTTCTTGGTACAAATAGTCACCTTTATATTGTTCGACGTCATTAATGTTATTTATTCCCTCAAATTTCAACATATGAAATCCTTTATGAACACGGTAAGATAAGACCGTCAATTGTTCTTCATGATTTTGATGATTTACCGTCAATACTTCACCTGGTTGGAAACGGGTATCCGTAAAATCGGAATTAGATTTCACTTTAACTTCACCTTTAATTCCATGTGTATTTACGATTTGACCAACTTCAACTTGCATATTTGCACCTCATTTAATCCATTAATGTCATTTTGTTTATCATATCATGATTTTTCAGTATTTAAAAAGGCGCCATCAGTTGGCGCCTCTATTACTTTACTTATAAAGTTTAAGCTAATTATTTAGCGTGTTTTTGTTCATCAAAAGTTTTTAAAATACCTTGTTTAGATAAGATATTATGAACTGTATCAGTTGGTTTAGCACCGTCTTTTAACCATTTTAATGCTAATTCTTCATCAATTTTAACTTCTGGAGCATTAACACTAGCTGGGTTGTAAGTACCGATTTGTTCGATAATACGACCATCACGTGGTGAACGTGCGTCTGCTACTACGATACGATAGAATGGATTTCTTTTTGAACCTAAACGAGTTAAACGAATTTTAACTGCCATATATAAAACTCTCCTTTATATCTTTTACTTTTTATTTTCTACAAGAAATAATATTAACAGTAACTTGATATTTTGTAAAGACTTTTTTCTTTACCAAATCTAGGTTTTTTTAAAACCGTAGATTTGGTTATGGACTAGCTTTAGCTAGGCCGAACCTTTTGCTAAATGTTTGGTAGTACATTTATTTTTTCAATAAACATCAAAATATCGAACACTATTTGAGAAGCGTTCGATATTTTCACTTAATTAAAATGGTAAGTTCATACCTTTTAACATATTTTCCATTTGACTACGTTTACCTTTTTTACCTTTACGTCCAGCGCCACTGAATTGCTTCATCATTTTCTTCATATCATTAAATTGTTTCATCAAGCGATTCACTTCTTGTAGTGAACGCCCAGAACCTTTGGCGATACGTTTTTTTCTTGAAACATTTAGTACTGCTGGGTTTTCTCTTTCACTTGGTGTCATAGACTGGATAATTGCTTTAATATGGTCAATTTGCTTTTCATCCATATTTAACTTATCCATGCCTTTCATCTTATTCATTCCTGGAATCATTTTCATGATGTCATCAAGTGGGCCAAGATTTTTAACTTGATCCAATTGTTCAAGGAAATCGTCCAATGTGAACGTAGAATTACGCATTTTTTGTTCTAAATCTTTAGCTTTTTCTTGGTCAACATCTTGTTGTGCCTTTTCAATAAGACTTAAAACATCTCCCATACCAAGTATACGAGAAGCCATTCGCTCTGGGTGGAACAGTTCAAGTCCATCCATCTTCTCACTCATACCAACAAATTTAATTGGTTTTTGAGTTACTGAACGAATAGATAAAGCAGCACCACCACGAGTATCTCCATCTAATTTAGTCAACGTAACACCAGTAACGTCTAATTGGTCATCAAATGATTGAGCAACGTTAACAGCGTCTTGCCCAGTCATAGCATCTACAACTAACATGATTTCATTAGGTTTAGAAATTTCTTTAACTTCTTGAAGTTCATTCATTAACGCTTCATCAATATGCAAACGACCTGCTGTATCAATGATTACAAAATCTAAATGTTCTTCTTTGGCATGTTTTAATGCATTTTCAACGATTTGTTGCGGTTTAACTTGGTCCCCTTCACTATAAACAGGAACGTCAAGTTGTTTACCTACCGTTTGTAATTGGTTAATTGCCGCTGGACGATAAATATCCGCTGCAACTAACATTGGCTTTTTATTATATTTTTTACGCATTAATAATGCTAGTTTACCGGCTGTTGTTGTTTTACCTGCACCTTGTAAACCAACCATCATAACAACAGTAGGTGGCTTGTTTGCCATTTTAATCGTTGAGTTTTCGCCACCCATTAATTGAGTTAATTCATCTTGTACAATTTTAATGACTTGTTGACCAGGTGTTAATGATTGCATTACATCTGATCCTAAGGCACGATCTGACACTGTCTTAACAAATTCTTTAACTACTTTAAAGTTTACATCGGCTTCTAATAATGCTAATCGTACTTCACGCATCATTGCTTTAATATCCGCTTCAGTAACTTTACCTTTACCACGCATTCTCTGTATCGTAGCTTGCAAACGATCAGATAATCCTTCAAATGCCATATCAATTGCCCTCCTTTATCTCTATTTATTCTAATTCTTCTAATTGATTAATGTATTGTTCTAACTTCTTAGAATCATTTAATGTTTGTTTCATATCGTCATAAATTTTACGACGTTGTTCAAATTTTTCATACAAATTCAATTTAGCTTCATAATCTTCTACTAAATCGCCAGTTCTTCTTATATTATCATAAACTGCTTGTCTACTCACATCAAATGTCTCTGCAATTTCACTTAGTGAATAGTCTCTCAAATAAAACAGTTCCATATAATTTCTTTGTTTTTCAGTTAATAATGTTTGATAAAAATCAAACAAATAATTCATTCGCAAAGTTTTAACTAAATCATTTTTCCCCATTTGGATTATCCTCATTATTAAAATCTAATTCAGCAACTTCATCTGGAATATCTTCATTTTGTTCAATCATATCTGCAAATAAGCCATATACATAACTTTCTGGGTTAAATGGTTGTAAGTCATCAAGTTTCTCACCTAATCCTACATATTTCACAGGTATGTGAAGTTCATTTCTAATCGCAAGTACAATACCACCTTTAGCAGTACCATCTAATTTAGTTAATACTATACCTGATACGTTTGTAACTTCTTTAAATGAACGTGCTTGAGATAATGCGTTTTGACCTGTTGTTGCATCTAAGCATAATAAAGCTTCATGTGGCGCATCTGGCACAGCTCGGCTAATGACACGTTTCATTTTATCCAATTCTTGCATTAAATTAGATTTGTTTTGTAAACGTCCTGCAGTATCACAAATTAATATATCGACACCTTTATTTTTAGCGGAATTAATTGCATCATATACAACTGCAGCAGGATCTGAACCTTCACTTTGACGAATTACTTCAACACCTACACGGTCACCCCAAACTTGTAGTTGATCAATTGCACCAGCTCTAAATGTATCTCCAGCGGCAAGCATTACTTTTTTTCCTTCCATTTTATATCTGTGTGCTAATTTACCGATTGTAGTTGTTTTACCAACACCATTTACGCCAACCATTAAAATGACATTCAAACGGCCGTCTTCAAGATTCATTGCTTCTGATTGGTCATCTTCTTGATGATAGATTTCAACAATCTTTTCAACAATAACTTCACGTAAATCTTCAGTTTCTTGTATATTTCGACGTTGTGCTTCAGTACGTAATTCTTCTGTTAATTGCATTACTGTGTTGAAACCAACATCTGCAGTGATTAACATTTCTTCAAGTGCTTCGAAGAAATCTTCATCTACTGTTCTATAACGTGCGATCAAATTATTAAGTTGTTCTTGGAAGTTCTGACGTGATTTTTCAAGACCTGCTTTAAATTTAGCCCCCATTTTTTGTGCTTCAATTTCTTCAAAATCTTCAATTGAAATTAATCCATCGTCATCAAAATCCGCTTCACTTAATTTACGCGGTTTTTTCTTCGGTTCTATCTGTGCTTCATCATTGTCATCATGAATTGTGCTACTCTGATTGCCTTCTTCTTCTGATAATTCTTGTTCTATATCTTCAGTAGATTTCGTTGAAAATTTGTCTTTTAATCGTTTAAAGAAACTCATGCTTGTTCCTCCTTCATAACCTCATCAATTGTATTTAAGTTGACACTTACTAATTTTGAAACACCTGACTCTTGCATCGTCACACCATATAAACGGTCTGAATATTCCATAGTTCCTTTTCGATGTGTAATAACAATAAATTGAGTTTGAATAGATAATTCTTTTAAAAATTGAGCGTATCGAATTACATTCGCTTCATCGAGTGCAGCCTCTACTTCATCTAGTATAACAAATGGAGCAGATCTTACTTTCAAGATAGCAAATAGTAGTGCAATAGCACTTAATGCACGCTCACCACCACTTAATAAAGATAAGTGTTGCAATTTCTTACCAGGTGGTTGAACAATAATATCGACACCAGCTGATAAATAATCATCATCTGTTAACTCTAATTTAGCATGTCCACCTCCAAATAACGACTGAAATACTGTCGTAAAATGAGCTTGCACTTGTAAAAACGTTTCTTTAAAACGACCTTTCACTTCTTGGTCCATCTCACTTATAATTTGTTCAAGTGTTTGTTTCGCTTCACGCAAGTCTGTACGTTGTTCATCTAGGAAAGTATAACGCTCATTTAATTCTTCAAATTGCTCAATAGCATTAATATTTACTGGCCCTAGTTCTTCAATTGACATTTTAGTTAGTTTGACTTTCTTTCTCAGCGCATCAATTGGCGTTTCTGAAGAGAATTCACTTCTAGCCCGCTCAACAGTTAGTTGATATTCATCATTCAAATGATCAATTGCATGGTTAATCAATACATCTAATTTCGATTGTTGTGCTTTTATATCTTGATAAAAACTTTCAATTGACAATAAATCTTGATGACATTCTTGCAATGTAGCTTCATGTGACTCAACATCTTCATTGACATCAATACGTTCTTTTTTCAATTGTTTTAACTGATCAGTGATGGATTGTCGGTCATTTTCTTTAGATTTTATCTGTTGTTGTAATTTTTCAAATGCTTGTTCCCCCATCATTTCGTCAGAATTGAAGAGTTTAATTTTATCGTCAACATTTGTTAATTGTTTGTTAATCGTCTCTATCTGTTTATCTGTACGTTCTAATGACGCTTTTTGAGCATTTATTCGTTCTTTAATTACAGCTAAGTCAGAGCGTTTTTGGTTTAATTGTTGTTGCACTTGAGTGGTATTCTCTTTACCTTCTTTAGATAATTGAGTATAACGTTCAATATCTGTTTCAAGTTGTTTTAACTTACCTTGAATAATAGTTAATCGCTCTTGTTTTTCAGTTAAAGTAATGCGACTATTTTCACTTTGGTAGCCATCATTTTTCTCGAATTCAAATTCCTCATGTTCATCTTTAATGTGCGCTTCTTGTGTTTTAAGTCGATCTAATTCTAACGCTTCATTATGAGATTGTTCTTTTACTTCGTTATATTGCTGACTCATTTTAAAATAAGTTTCGCTGAGATGTTCAACTTCATTTTTGTGTTTTTGTAACTGTTTCTCGAAATCTTGTGTTTGTGATTCATAATCTTTTAATTGATTACGCATAGTTGTCAGTTCATCTTTTTGTGATAGAATACTCTTCGTCTTGCGCGCACCACCACCGGTCATAGAACCACCAGGATTAACAATATCTCCTTCTAAAGTTACAATGCGTGTTTTATATTGGATAGCTCTTGCCAGTTCATTAGCATGTTTCAAATTGTCTACGATAATAGTAGTACCTATTAAATTTTCAACTACAGCTTGATATTGTGAATTAACTTTAATCGCATCTGAAGCTACATTGATAAATCCATTTGTATTTTCAGCGATGTGCCTAATATTATTAGATAATTGTCTCGATTTTATAACATTTAATGGTAAGAATGTGGCTCTACCAAGACCCTTTTGCTTTAAAAATTGTATTGCCTGGCGTCCATCTTTTTCACTATCAACTATGATATGTTGTAATGAAGCACCTAATGCGGTCTCAATCGCTTGAGTCAATTCAGATGGCACATTTATCACTTCTGCAACAGCACCATGAATACCTTGTAGGTTATCATTTTTAGCTTTTAACACATGTTTAACACCATTAAAGAAATAAGTATAATCCTCTTCTTGAGTTTCTAAACTCTCTATTCTAGCTCTCATTTTATCAGTGTATCGATAAGCCTGATAAAGTTTATCTTCATATTCAGTTTGAGTTTGTTTAGCTTTTGATAACTGCTGTTCTAGTTGACTTATTTGAGTCTCAATATCGCTCAATTGTTTAACAGTAGCTTGATGGTTGCGTTCTGTATTAGAAATTTCACTTTGCAACGCTTTAAGTTGATTGAAAGCTTCAACCAAGCGAGAATCTAAGCGTGATTTTTTCGCTTCATTCTCTTTAATCGTATGCTCTAAAAAGCGAATATCATTATTTACATCTGATTGTTCAGACATTAATTCATAGTATTCATTTTTGATTGATTCCAATTTTTCGTCATGTTGTTCATCAGAAACATACAGTTGTGATTCTAATTGATGAATACTACTATTCAACTCTTTTTGTTTTTCTTTTAAAGCAGTAATTTGTTGAGTAATATCAGCTTTTTCATTATGAGCATTTTTTAATTCTTGATGTAAATTATCTAACTCTTCTTCAAAACGAGCATTCGTTTCTGATTGATTTCGTTTTCTTTCTTCTAAAACATTCAATCGACCTGTGAACTTTTCATATTCTTCAGTAGCTTTGATTAAATTATAGTTTAATTGTTCAATGTCATTATCAATTTGTTGACGTTGAGACTTTTGCTTTTGAATATATTTATTAATCTGAGCTTGTTTTGCTTCTTTATCCGCTTGTTGGCTTTTTAAATCATTTAATTTTTGATCCAGTTGACGATTATCCTCTGAATATTGGTCGATATCATTTACAGTAACAATAACATCACTTTGTTTCATCTCTTCAGACAATTTTAAATACTCTTTTGCAATTGATGCTTCAGCTTTTAATGGTTCAACGCGTCCTTCTAAATCATATAAAATATCTTCTACGCGCGTAAGATTATCTTCAGTGTGGTCTAACTTTTGTAATGATTCAGCTTTTCGCTTCTTATATTTTAATACACCAGCTGATTCTTCAAGTATTTGTCGTCTATCAATAGGTTTAGCATTTAAAATTTCATCTACTCTACCTTGAGATATAATACTAAATGCTTCTTTTCCTAAACCAGAATCCAGGAATAGTTCAGTGATATCCCTTAAACGCGCTTTATCATTATTAAGATAGTATTCGCTCTCACCACTACGATATAAACGACGTGTCACGACGATATCATCTGAATCAACTTGTAACTTTCTAGCTTTATTGTCAAGTTTCAATTGTACTTCTGCATAATTCTGAGCGTTTCGATGTTCTGCTCCTGAAAAAATAATATCTTCCATTTTAGAGCCACGTAATGATTTGGCGGACTGTTCACCTAATACCCATTTAATGGCATCAGTGATATTACTTTTTCCGCTACCATTAGGCCCAACAATTGCAGTTACACCCTTGTCAAATTGAACATCTGTGTGATCTGCAAATGATTTAAAACCTATGGCATCAATTGATTTTAAATACACCATACTATTCTCCTTGTTAATCATTCCACTCATTCTAGTTGAGAGGAGGACAATATTTTACCGTTTAATGGTTTTCTTTAATATATGTTAAAGATTATTATTGCTTTTTAATTTTGAATAAGCGCTCTCTGCCGCTTTTTGTTCTGATTCTTTTTTAGTTTTACCTTGACCTGTTGCTACTGCTTCATTCTCTAAAATGACTTCCGACGTAAACAATCGATGATGCGCTGGACCTTCTTCTTTAATTAAACGATAAGTCACATCTCCACGATTTTGACTATGAACATACTCTTGAAATTGTGTTTTAAAATCAACAACACCAACCAATTCATCATCCTCAACATATGGAAAAATCACTTTCTCAGCAAATTGCCAAACTACATCTAATCCTTGATCAAGATATAAAGCCCCGACAAAAGCTTCAAAGGCATCGGACACTAATGAAGGGCGTGTTCTCCCACCCGTTTTTTCTTCACCTTTACCTAATAAGATAAGTTGATTTAACTCGATTTTGTTAGCAAATATTACAAGTGAGGGCTCACATACAATTGTTGCACGCATTTTTGTTAAATTACCTTCTGGTAGATCCGGATGTTTATCAAAAAGGTAGCGTGATACCGTCAATTCTAATACCGCATCGCCTAAAAATTCGAGTCGCTCATTATGCGCCAAACGGTCCATATTAAAGTCATTGATAAAACTTGAATGAGAAAAAGCTTGTTGATACAAGTCAATATTTGAATATGTAAATCCCAACTCATTCATTTTCTTCGCAAACTGTTGTTGAAAGTCATTAACCATTTCTATTTTTTTTGGATTTGTCACATTAGAACCTCCCATATGTTTATTCTTTGTTTGATTCTTAAGAAAAAAATCTGAGCCATCTTGTAGACGACTCAGATGTAAGTTTTTATTTTTCAAGACTATTGATGTATTTAACTGCATCACCAACAGTATTGATTTTTTCAGCTTCTTCATCAGGAATTTCAGTACCAAATTCATCTTCTAATTCCATCACTAATTCAGCGATATCAAGTGAGTCAGCGCCTAAATCATCTTTGAAAGATGCGTCTTCAGTTACTTTATCAGCATCTACACCTAAACGGTCAACGATGATATCTTTTACTTTATCGAAGTTTTCCACGTCGATTCACCTCCTTTAAAAGTGTCTATCCATAGACTACTTTATTTTCCCATTTTAATGGGTAAAATACAAGCATTTCTTAAACACTGATAATAAAATTCAAGTACTTCATTTACATGTACATGCCACCATTGACATGGATTGTTTGGCCAGTAATATATTTCGCTCTATCAGATGCTAAAAATGCTACTGTATTCGCTATATCTGTATCTTCACCAAATCGAGATAGTGGTATTTGTTCCAACATTTGTGATTTTAAATCATCACTCAGTGCGTCTGTCATATCCGAAACAATGAAACCAGGTGCTACCGCATTGACTGTAATACCACGTGATGCAAGTTCACGTGCGCTTGATTTCGTTAAACCTTCTATACCTGCTTTAGTAGCAACATAGTTAGCTTGTCCTGGATTACCCATGGCACCTACAATACTTGATAAGTTAATGATTGCACCACCACGTTGACGAAGCATTTGAGGTGTAGCTTTTTGAATGCAATTAAATGTACCTTTAAGGTTAGTATTGATAACATCATCCCATTCATGTTCTTTCATGCGCATTAATAAGTTATCACGAGTGATACCAGCGTTATTCACAAGTACATCTAACGAACCAAATTGACTAACGACTTCTTTAATCATAGCTTTAACTTCGTCGCCTTCAGCTACATTTGCTTGAATCGCAAAACTTTCAACACCTTTAGCTTTAATTTCAGAAACAACTGCTTCAGCTTTTTCTTTATTACCTGCATAGTTTACGGCTACATTGAAACCATCTTCAGCCAATTGTAATGCGATACTACGACCTATACCTCTTGAAGCACCAGTCACTAATGCATTTTTATTCGTCATGATTATTCCATCCTTTCACATCTTCTAATGTTTGAATTGATGTCAATTTAACATCGCGATTTATTTTCTTAATTAAACCAGATAAGACCTTACCAGGACCAATTTCTATAAAATGATCTACACCTTGAGCAATTAACCATTCTGCTGAATCGATAAATTCAACGGGTGAATATAATTGCTTAATCATATTAGACTTAATTGTTGTTGCATCAGTTTCACCTTGTGCATTAACATTTTGAACTATCGGGAACGATGCATCATGCCACTCGAATTGATTAATGAAAGACTCAAAGTCTTTTTCAATCACTTGCATCATTGAAGAATGGAAAGGTCCAGAAACCGCTAAAGGTAAGACGCGTTTAGCACCTAACGATTTACCTTCTTCAACAAATTTATCAATAAGTGATTTGTGACCTGACACTACAATTTGACCTGGACAATTAATGTTTGCTGGTTCGACCAATTCATCATTTGTAGATAATTCTTTACAAATTCGGTCTACTTCTTCATAACTCAAACCTAATACTGCTGCCATACTACCAACACCATTTGGAAAAGCTTGAGCCATTAATTGACCACGTTTGCGAACAATCTTAACTGCATCCTCAAATTTTAATACTCCCGCAGCAACTAAACTAGAATATTCACCTAAGCTGTGTCCCATAGTATAATCAGCATTAATATTATCTAATGCACTATATAACGCTATACTATGCGTCAATAAAGCTGGTTGTGTATGTTCAGTTTCACCTAGTTTGTTCTCATTATCTGTAAACATCGTTTCCAATAAATCAAAGTCCATTGCTTCTTGAGCTGAATTTAGAATATTTGTCGCTTTCTTATCCTCATTAAACAAATCACTTGCCATGCCAACTTTTTGTGCACCTTGACCTGGGAAAATAATTGCTACTTTACTCATCCTTACCACCTACCGTCTCTCTCATAATATCGACAATCTTTTCATCGCCAGCAATTTTAGCTTGTCGAATCGCAGAATAAAACGCGCGAGCATTAGATCCACCATGCGCTTTAACAACCGTTCCGTCAAGACCTAATAATACTGATCCACCGTATTCTGCATAATCCATCTTCTTAGTAAAAGTGTCTAAGTCTTTTTTTAATACTAAAGCTGCTAGTTTGTTTTTTAAACTTCCTAAAAATGTTTCTTTCAACATTTTACCTATTGATTTTGCAGTACCTTCGATATTTTTAAGTACCATGTTACCCGTATATCCATCAGTTACCACTACATCAGTATTACCTTCCATTAACGTTTTAGCTTCAATATTACCATCAAAGTTAAAGCTTTGATCGTCTTTAAGTAGTTGGTAAGACTTCTTAGTCAATGTATTACCTTTAGCTGGTTCTGTACCGATATTTAATAATGATACTTTAGGATTTTGAATGCCACGTATTTTTTTAGCATAAATATTACCAAGTTGTGCATATTGCAATAAATGTTCAGGTTTCGCATCTGCATTGGCACCCACATCTAAAAATACAAATCCTTTTCCATCAATTGTTGGTAAAGTGACTACAAGTGCTGGTCTTGCCACACCTTTAATACGACCAACAATGAATAAACCTGCTGACATAAGCGCACCGGTATTACCTGCAGACACACATCCATCCGCTTCACCATTTTTCACTGCTTCTGCCATTCTTACCATTGAACTGTCTTTCTTACGTTTAATAGCTCTTACAGGTTCGTCTTCCATTTCTATTTTCTCAGAACAATGTCTAAATTCTATACGTTCATGATTGAGTGTGTATTGATTTTGATCACCAAATAAAATAATCTCTAAATCTTTAAAATCATTAACTGCTTTCTCAACCGCTTCTAAGACGATACCGGGTGCGTCATCTCCACCCATCATATCAATAGCAATTTTAACCATGTCATTCATCCTCGCTTATATAAAACATTTTAAACGTTCCTTTAAACACTATTGTGTCTCTTACGTATGAGTTTACTTCTATAACATAATGGTGCGAAGTTTTATTTACAACGTGTGCTTCTGCCCTTACTGTATCATTAAGTTTAACTTTCTCAATGAATGCTACATTACTTTCCTGTGTTAACACTGTTGATTTATGTATTAAAGCTACACAAAGCGAATTTGCTTGAGCAAATAACACATGACCTCGTGCTATCTGAGTCTTCGTAAAAACGGATTCTTCAGTAATTTCAATGAGGGATTGAGCGGATATATTTGGTTCAACTTGAATTAAATCTCCAACCACTTCATTTGCCTCTAGAGCACGAATTTGTTCATAATTTTGCTCAGCTACTAATTTAATACGCTTTCGTAGTTCTGGAATACTTAGGTTTGTTCTATCTAACCTTATGGTTTGAATACTAACTTCAAACTGTTCACATAATTCACTATCCGTAATAAAGGGATTTAATTCAATTGCTTTTTGAATCGCCTGACGACGTTCTGCTTTTTTCAATTTCAATTAAATCCCTCCTTAAAAGTGAAATTAGTACCAAGTCTTAAACATTCCTCACATATCATAACACTTTCCGTTTGATAAGCTCAACAAATATCATAGTGCTATATTTTACTTTTTGACAATAGTGACTTTTAAGCATCAATCAAAACTCATATGTAGCAAGTTCTGATCAATGAATTCACGTAAATGCTGATATGTTTCTGTGAAAAATTCACCTGATTGTATTAACTCTGCCGCCTCGTCTCGAGCTACTTCAAGCATTCGATAATCTTCAACAATATTCGCTACCATAAAGTCAGGCAAACCACTTTGTTTAACTCCAAAGAAGTCACCAGGACCACGCATTTCTAAATCACGCTCACTCAATTCAAAACCATCCGTTGTTTGCGTCATAATAGTCATGCGTTCTATGCCAGTTTCTGTCTTGGGAGATGCGATAAGGACACAGTAACTTTGGTGTTCACTACGTCCTACACGACCTCTTAATTGATGCAACGTTGATAAACCAAAGCGGTCTGCATCATATATCATCATAAATGTCGCGTTTGGTACATTGACGCCAACTTCAACTACAGTTGTTGAAACTAGTATATCTATTTCATGTTGACTGAAACGCGTCATAACCTCATCTTTTTCTTCAGCTGGCATTTTACCATGTAATAATCCTACTTTTTTCTCGCCATAATGCAGTTTGAGTGATTCATACAACTCGACTACATTTTGCACATCTTCAAGATGCTCTGAACTCTCTATCAATGGACATATTACATAGGCTTGACGCCCTTTCTTAAGTTCAGACGTCATTTGCGATAGCACTTGCTCATATTGTTCATGCTTTGCCCAATTTGTAATAATTGGCTTGCGCCCTTTAGGTAGTTGCTTAATTGATGACACATCCATTTCACCAAATACAGATATAGCAAGTGTTCTAGGAATCGGTGTTGCTGTCATAAAGAGTACATTCGTCATTGCACCCTTCTCTCTTAAAAGTTGACGTTGATTGACTCCGAAGCGATGTTGTTCATCTGTTATGACAAGTCCTACATTTTGAAATGTTACATCATCTTGAATCAGCGCATGTGTACCTATTAAACAATCAATAGTACCATTTTCTAATTGCTCTAATAGAACTTTTCTTTTTTTACCTTTAACAGAACCTGTCAGCAATGCTACATTCATATACTCACCGAACAGTTCAGTTAAACTATTTGCATGTTGTTCAGCTAAAATTTCCGTTGGGACCATTAATGCTGATTGATAGCCCGCTGTTTTCAACGCATACATACATATTGCTGCAACAACTGTTTTACCTGACCCCACATCACCCTGTAGTAATCGGTGCATACGTATCGGTGCTTTTAAATCTCTAAAGATTTCATTCACACTCTTTTTTTGTGCATCAGTTAATTCAAAAGGTAAAGTTTCTATAAAATCTTTCACTTTTTGAATATCGTAATTTATCTCAATAGCTTCGTCAGATGACTTTTCTAAACGATTTAACCACTGCATTCTTAATTCAAACATAAATAACTCAGTAAAAGCATATGTTCTTCTAGCACGTAATAAGTCCTGTCGATCCTTTGGACGATGTAAGGCATGTAATGTATCCTCTAAGGATTCTAATTTATATTTCTGTTTAAGTTCTTCTGTAAGCCATTCATGGATTGTAACATCATCTAAAGTTTGATAAATCATATCCCGCATTTGTTTTTGTTTAATGCCCTCTTTAATGCGATAAACAGGTTCTAACTTAATTTCACTTGTATCTTGTGATTGCTCATTAAAAAACATCCTGTTTCCATTTATTTCTTGTTTTGCACGATTCCATTTTCCTTTAACAGTTACCGTCCCATGAAGTTCAATTTTCTTTTTCAAGTATGGTTGATTAAAGAAGATACACTTGACCGCGATGTTATCTACCATCAAGTGTACTGTTAACTTTGATTTATTTCTGCCGAAAAATGCGACAGTTGGCATCGAATAAACTTCGCCGACAATTGTAACTGTAGATTGATCTTCAGCCATATTTAAATCTACAACTGTATTATCTTCGTATCGAGTCGGTAGATAGAGTACTAAGTCTTCAACCGTATTAATATTCAGTTCTTGCAATAAAGCAATTCTTTTTGGTCCTAGTCCTTTGATACTTTGAAGCGGATACGGACTTTCTATTAAATTGACTTTAGTCATAACTTCTCACCTAGTATTTGTAATATTAATTTTTATTTTATCATGATTAGGCTGATTAATTGATTGTTACGCCTTTTGCACTATAAAAAAGGTACGAAACAATATTCATTACGAATTTCTTGTTCCGCACCCTAATTTACTATATGATTAATGCTTATCTTTCACATGCCCATCCATCTTTATCACGGTCTAACTTAGATTGATAAGCAGGATGTCCTTTTTTAACTCCATTGGGATATTTCTTTCTCATCAAAGTACAATTTTTATAATATTCTTTAGATTGCTTTTTTGTTGTTTTTGAAGGTGAGGTCTTTGGTATTGTTGGCTTCACAGTAGACTTGGCAGTTGATGTCTGACCCGTCTTGGTTTTAGAGTTCGATGTTGTCGTACTCCAAATATTTAACTTTTCAGCTTGAGCTTTCGATTGACTCACCTTCAACATCTGTTCGAACGTATTATTAGGTGGATAAATGTATGTTACTCGTGCTAATCCTTGTCTTACAACGGCTTCGTTAACCATTCTACCATCAGCATAAACATACGCTAAATAACGACCATATTTATCTGTGCGTTGCCCCCTATCAAACTGCACTTGAATAGTACGAGCATTCGCTAACATATTTGTCGTGAAACGACTAGCTTCTGGACCATATTTTTGAACAGGTTTACGTGGATCTTTAGTTTCAGGTGTATCGATAAGCAACAATCTAAAAGTTAATTTCTTTCCTTTGTAAAGAAGTTGAACAGTATCTCCGTCGATACCCTTTACAAATTTAACTTTCTCTTTTGTTAATACATTACTTTGCGCATTAACTATGTGCTGTGGCATTACTACTAGTATTGAGGTAAATGCTATTAAAATCGACAAACTTGCAATGGCAACCTTCTTTTTAAAAAGAAATAACATAAGACTTATAGTAATAAGACAAATAAATACTAAATAAATGTTCCCCATAAGTATTCTCCTAATAATTAATATACATATATTTTATACTAAATATCATAAAAAATACTATTAAAATTTTTAATATTTTTATCTTTTAAATCATCTATAAGAAAATGAAAGTTTAGCTCCATATGAAAAATAGCTATGAAGCATTCTATAGTCATAGATTACTTCATAGCTATTTTAGAAATTAGTTATTCAACTGAGAATAAATATTGATAAATCGGTTGTCCACCATTATGTTCTTCTACTTCAACATCTGGGTATTCACTTTCAACCCATTCTACTAATTTGTCAGAGATATCATCATTTGCATCCTCACCAGCAATGATAGTTAAAATTTCACTATCTTCATTAAGCATAGATTTAAGCAAACCAGTGACGGTAACAAATTCATCATCATTGCTTGTAACAATTTTGCTTTCTGACAATCCCATGAATTCGCCTTTTTTAATTTCTACACCATCAATTTTAGTGTCACGAACAGCAAATGTTACTGAACCAGATTTCACTGATTCTAATGCTGTTGTCATATGAGAGTGATTATCTTCAAGTGATGATGAAGGATCGTATTGGAACAATGCCGCAATACCTTTTGGAATAGATGTTGTAGGAATTACAACTGTATCTGCTTCAACTAAAGTTGCTGCTTGATCACTCGACATTCTTATATTTTTATTATTTGGTAGAATAATGGCACGTTTACATTGAGATTGCTCAATTACTTTCACAATATCTTCTGTTGAAGGATTCATTGTTTGGCCACCACTTATGATATGTGTCGCACCCATAGATGTAAATAATTCAGAAATACCATCACCCATTGAAATCGCGATAATGGCAGTCTCAACTGTTTTTGATTCTTCTTGCTCATCAGAATGATGATTTAGTTTCTCTTTTCTAATCACTTCACGATGTTGTTCACGCATATTTTCAACTTTTAATTTAATAAGTTCACCATACTCTTGACCATAGTTGAACACTTCACCAGGCGTTTCAGTATGTACGTGCACTTTAACAATTTCATCATCATTAATCACAAGTAAAGAATCACCGAATTGACTCATATCTGTTCTAAATGTTTGTTCATCAAATGCTCTTTTATCTTTTCCAAAGCGAACCATCATTTCAGTACAATAGCCGTATTTAATATCTTCTGTATTTATTACACCGTGGAAATCATGTTCTTCATGTACTAATTCTTCTGTGTTTAACTTTTCTTTTTTAGCTTCAATAGTTTGACCTGTCAATCCTTTTAAGAAGCCTTCATACACACATAGTAAGCCTTTACCACCACTATCTACTACACCAACTTCTTTTAATACGGCAAGTAGATTTGGCGTATTATTTAATGATTTTTCAGCTTCCGCAATTGTATATTCCATAACTTCAACGCAGTCATCTGTTTCTTCGGCTTTATTAACCGCAGCTTTTGCAGCATCTTTAGCAACAGTTAAGATCGTACCTTCAACCGGTTTCATCACTGCTTTATAAGCTGTATCAACTCCCGCTTGAAAACTACTTGCAAGTTGTTGCGCATTTATTTCATTTTCAGTTTCGATATTTTTACAGAAACCTCTAAATAATTGAGATAGAATAACACCTGAGTTGCCACGAGCACCCATAAGTAATCCTTTAGAGAATGTCTTCCCTAATTCACCAATGCTTTGAGATAAATTGTTTTCAACTTCTTCACGTCCAGAAGTAATTGTAAGATTCATATTAGTTCCTGTGTCGCCATCTGGCACAGGGTATACATTTAAAGAATCCACTAAATCTGCATTATTAGATAAATTTTGTGCCCCTTGTATTATCATATCGGCAAATAATTTACCATTAATTTTGCTAATCATCCTGCTAAGTCCTCCTATACCTACTTGCCCTTATTATTAAGTCTTACACCTTGTACAAATATATTAATTGAATTCACTTTAACATTTAGTGAGTTTTCAAGTGTATATTTTACTGATGATTGTACGTTGTTTGCTACTTCTGAAATTTTTACACCATAGCTTACAATAATATACATATCTATATCAATGACACCATTGTTTTCTTTTACTTCAATGCCTCTAGCATAATTTTCATGTCCTAAAATTTCGGCAATGCCATCTCTAACTTGTTGTCTAGATGCCATACCTACAATACCATAGCTTTCAACAGCTTTGCTGCCTACTACTGAAGCAATGACTTCATTTGAGATATCGATTTTACCATAATCATTTGAGATTTCTATTGTCATCTTTATATTCCTCCTGAAATTTGTTTAAAAATGACGAAACTATAAAAATTTACAATTAAATTCATAAAAGAAAATAACCGATTCTTCCATAAATAAGTCTTAATAACTTAATTAAATATATTACATAACTCCTCAGCTTACAATTATACCATAAATTATAAATTTCAAAACATTTTTAAAGAAAACGACTTTAATTTCATTGCTTTAAAATTTCATATATGGTATCTTATTTAAGTATATAAGTAGTCAAGTGTATTTATATTTATTAAAGGAGGTACTTTGATGGGTAAACAATGTTACGTAACAGGTCGTAAAGCATCGACTGGTAATAATCGTTCACACGCTTTAAATGCGAATAAACGCAGATTTAATGCTAACCTTCAAAAAGTTAGAATTTTAGTTGACGGAAAACCTAAAAAAGTTTGGGTTTCTGCTCGTGCTTTAAAATCTGGTAAAGTTACTAGAGTTTAATAAATATAATGCACTAAAAAATGCCTTCATATGTGGTGAAGGCATTTTTTTGCTTAATTTTAATTTGCATCTCTACTTCTAATTTGTAAGACTTGTCCATCATGTACTTCGATTTGTGCAACTTTCTCTTTAACCTCATTCGATAATGTAAGTGTAGATCCTTTTTCAAGAGGTTGATTATTTAAATTGTATTTAAATCCATTTAATGATAAAGCAACTACTTCATTAACTGGAATAAATGAAACATATGGATAACTTTGTAATTTGTGAATTTCGTGAATGCCTTGTTTCAATAACTTAATTTCATTTTGTAGATCTTCAACAATAATTATGATGTTTTGCTCTATATATTTGGGCTTTTGTAGTATTTGTAAAACACCCATAAAATGATCTAATCTACCACCTGTTGCGCCATATATATGTATTTCTGTAAATCCTCTATTTACAGCTTCCTCTACACCTAATGCCAAATCAGTATCATCTTTTTCAGCCTTAACTGGTTTGATATTTAATTCGTGTTTTAATTGAAGACGTTCTTCCTCTGAAACTGAATCGAAATCTCCAACTGAAAAAACTGGATTAATAGAATGATTGATAAGAATAAGTGCACCTCTATCAATCCCGCCCCAGTGGTCTTGTTTCAATGTGGCTAAAACATCTGATGGCAAATGACGATCACTACATAATAAATTGATTCGCATAATTATATCAGCCTTTCAATAATTGTGTTACCTTACCATAATCTTCCTGTTTAAAGAAATAAGAACCAGTAACAAACATATCTGCCCCATTATCAACACATATTTTAATAGTTTCATTGTTGATACCACCATCAACTTCGATATTAAAATTTAAATTTAATGATTGTCTTAAATCTCTTAAAATTTTCACTTTTGCTGCACATGCTTCTATAAATGATTGACCACCAAATCCTGGATTCACAGTCATAACAAGTACATAATCAACAATTTCAAGTACAGGTAATAATGACTCAACTGGTGTACCAGGATTAATTACAACGCCAGCTTTCTTTCCGGCATTTTTTATCATTTGTAATGCTCTATGAATATGCTGTGTAGCCTCAACATGTACTGATATCATGTCAGCACCGTGTTCAGCAAAGGTATTAATATATTGTTCAGGTTGTTCAATCATTAAGTGAACATCAATCGGTAATTGAGTAGCTGCTCTAACTGAATCAAGAATAGGAATACCAATAGAAATATTAGGTACAAATTGACCATCCATTACATCAAAGTGCAGACCATCAATTTGTGCTTCTTCTAAAGCTTTAATTTCATTCTCTAAATTTAAAAAATCGGCTGATAAAAGTGATGGGTAGATTTTCTTCATTAATATCTGACCTTTCTATTTGAGATTTCATTATATAATTGAATATAGTGATCATAGCGAAATTGTGCTAAATAACCATTTTCCAATTGCTGTTTGACATGACACTTTGGTTCCTTAATGTGGTTACAATTTCTAAATTTACATTCCTCACCAAAGCGATTCATTTCTATAAAATAATGCTTCAATTCATCTTTATCAATATGACCGAAATCTAGCGCACTAAATCCAGGTGTATCCGCGATAAAACCAGATTCTCTTTCAAACAACTCTACATGTCTAGTTGTATGTTTACCACGATTAAGTGATTTAGAGATATGATTAGTTTCTAAATTTAGTTCTGGTTTAAACGCATTGATAAACGTCGATTTACCTACACCTGATTGACCACTTAATACAATGAGCCCTTTAGGCCATGTTGCCACAACTTCTTGTTGACTCGTATGCTTGCCTACAAATTGCGTATTGTAACCAATTTCTTCATAAATTTTTAACCAAGCATTAATTTGTTCAATTTCATTTTCAGAGGCTAAATCCTTTTTAGTCACTAGAATACTCGGTTCTAAATCATACGAATGCGCAATAACCAAGAAGCGATCTAACAATTGCGTTGAAAAATCTGGTTCTACAGCGCTCATCACGATGATTAAGCCATCAATATTACTAACTGGTGGTCGTTTCAATTCATTATGACGCTCATGAACGTGATGAATATAGCCTTCACTTGTGTTTTGGATTTCAAAATCAACAATATCCCCCACAATTGGTGAAAATTTCTTCTTTCTGAAAAGACCGCGTGGTTTAGTATCATATAAAGTTCCATCAACATCTACTTGATAGACACCACTAATTAGTTTGATAATTCGTCCAGTTTCCAAAATGACACCTCTTAATCATTATTTATATTAAATTATTATAGCAAATGCTTGAAGATTATTATATGCAGAAGTGAATTGAAGAAATAATTTATCATTATATATTTATTTTTAGTTTACATAACAATTTTATGGTATGTTTTTTTACTAAGAAACCCTTTTAGCGAATGTGCATTATTCCATTCACTAAAAGGGTTAAATTTAATATTCTATATCTTTATCTGCAATTACATCGCCATCAACTCTGATCGTATAGCCCGCGTCTGAGCCTTGCTCAATTTTAAGCGGAATCGTTATCGTTTTGTCATCTTTTATACTAAACGTTTGGCTAGCAGATGTGCCACTATTGTCCTTATCTCTAATGTAAACTTGAACTTTTTGACTTTCGTCATCTCCCGTATATGGGATGTGATATGTTTCTGTATAATTCTTAACTTTTTGTGTATCATCAGACTTGTCTTCACTAGAAGATTTAGATTTCTCTGAATCTTTGTCTTCATCTTTTGAAGATGTTTTTCCTTTTGAAACAATGAATTGAACTGTACTTCCCTCTTCAACCTCTGTATTTTTAGGGCTTTGTGAAATAATATTATCTTTTTTAACATTATTACTTGATTCTGTCGTCATTTGTACTTTCAGACCATTTTTTTCAAGTTCTTTCTTTGCAGTTTGATAATTTTTATTTTCATAATTTTTAACATATACCTTTTTAACACCTAATGATTCGGTTAAAGTAATTTGATGATCGTTTATGCGAACATAACTATCAGGATTAACACTTTGCTTAGCTATAGCACCTTTAGGTACTTGATTATTATATTCTTGATTGACTGTCACATGATCAAGTTTAGATTGTTTCAATTTATCTAATGCATCTACTTTTTTCATGCCTATAACATTAGGCATTTTAGCACGTTCAGGCCCTTTTGAAAGCACAATATCTACTTTTTCATGCTGATTAACTCTTTCACCTTGTTTTGGTTTAGTCTTTATTATTTTATTTTCCGGATAATCATCACTGTAATCTCTAGAGATATTACCAATTTCTAAATGAGATTGTCGCAGTATTTTTTCCGCTTCTTTTTCAGTTTTACCTTTAAGATCAGGCACTTCCGCATATTTACTACCAAACATGCCCATCGCTATAAAACCAAATAAACTTGCGACTAATAAAAGTAAAATAAGCGCAATAGCGAATTTCTTCTTTTTTGAACGTTTTTTCTTAGGTGGTTCATAGATTTGTGCTTCGCTCGTTTGAAAATGATGCTCATTAACAATCGGTATTTGCATCGTTTGTGCAATTTGTTTTTGTTCATTTTCTTCTTTTATTTTACTTTTAATATCTTGTCTATCAATCGATACCGTATTAGTCTCATCTTCTTCAATAGAATGCTTCTTTTCATTAGCACGACTAGACACAAGCACACTACTTAAATCTTCTTTCATATCTTTAACACTTTGATAGCGATCAGAGGCTTTCTTCTCCGTTGCTCTAAGTACGACATTACTTAGTGATTGAGGTATTTCAGATCTTAACTCCGTTACGTTTGGAATTGAATCTTGAATATGTTTTATTGCGATACTAACGGCTGTCTCACCATTAAAAGGCGGTTCACCAACTAACATTTCGTAAAGAACGATACCGATGGAATAGATATCAGTTGCTTCATTCGTAGTTTCACCTTTAGCTTGTTCTGGTGAAAGATACTGAACTGTTCCTAATACATGATTCGTCTGTGTCATAGATGTTTCACTTAACGCCTTTGCAATTCCAAAGTCAAAGATTTTTAGTGTTTTGTTCTTATCAATTAAAATGTTCTGAGGTTTTATATCTCTATGTATGATAAGTTTTTCATGCGCTTGTGCCACACCTTTTAAAATCTGATTCGTGAAATCAATGGCTGTATCTACACTTAAAGGTCCATGGCTATGTATATATTCTGATAAAGTAGGTCCATCTATATATTCCATAATTAGAAAGAAGCACTCTTCATCTTCTTGAACATCATATACTTCAACAATGTTTTCATGTGAAAGTTGTGTCGCATTGTTAACTTCTCGTTCGAAACGCTTCATCGTTTCTTCTTTTTCATTCTGAGGAATAGAGATTGCTTTAATCGCTACTTCACGATTTAAAATGGTATCTTCTGCTAAGTAAACGGTACTCATACCCCCGCCACCAAGCTTATCTACTATTTTGTAACGTTCACTAACTATCTTTCCAATCATAGACGATCACCTTCAATAGCTGCTATTAAGACACTGATGTTATCTTTTGAATCATGATTTAATGCTAATTGAATTAGTTGCTCCCCATGTTCTTCTAATGATAATGATTCATTAAAAGACTCATGAATACTTTCACCTCTGACATAGTCCGTTAAACCATCAGAATTTAACATTATAAAGTCATAATGATTAAATCGTTTTGTAAATATATCTGGACTCACTCGTTTATCTGTCCCCATTACTTTAGTAATAATATTACGTTGCGGGTGTGTAAAAGCTTCTTCTTCAGTTATTTGACCTGTCATCACTAAGTGATTTACAAACGAATGATCGTAAGTAATTTGTTCAATTTCTCTAGAGTTAATTAGATAGGCTCTAGAATCCCCTATATTGGCCACTACCAATTGTTTATCGAATACAAGGGCACAAACGCATGTTGTACCCATACCTTTGTATTCTTCATTAGTTTGAGCATATTCAAATAGTTCACGATTAATCTCTTTTAAATTAAAACGCAACCAAGTTTCGGCTTGTTCATACTCTATAAAATTCTCATCTTCAAAACGTTTTTGAAGTTCATAAGTAACAAACTGACTTGCAATTTCCCCCGCTTTATGACCACCCATACCATCACATAATACTAATAACTGTTGTTGGGTTTGGTTATAAAAAATACCTCCTGCATCTTCATTTTTATTTCTATGTTGTCCAGTATCTGTGAAAAATTGTGCGTTTAGCATTGTGATTACCTCGTTTCTACTTGTCGTTCCTTCGCTCTTAATTGTCCACATGCTGCGTCAATATCTGATCCTTGTTCTCTTCTAATTGTAGCATTAATACCTAATCGTTTTAGTTCTTTTTCAAATTTAAAAATATCGTCTTTAGGTGTTTTGACGTAATTTCGTTCTGGAACATGATTAACTGGGATTAAGTTAACATGACAATTCAAATCTTTAATAAGATGCGCTAAATCACGTGCGTGCTCTAGTTGATCATTTACGCCACCGAACAATCCATATTCAAATGTCACACGGCGATTTGTTTTTTCTTGATAATATTTGATTGCTTCCATTAATTTATCTACATGATATGCTCTGTTAATCGGCATTAATTTAGATCGAATTTCATCCTTAGCTGCATGCAAACTTACGGCAAAGTTAATTTGAATGTCTTCTTCGGCAAAATCATAAATACGTGGAATAATACCTGATGTTGAAACTGTAATATGGCGTGCACCGATGTTTAAACTGTTGTCATCATTAACTATACGTAAGAAATCCATCATTTCATCATAATTCTCAAAAGGTTCACCAATACCCATTATAACAATTTGTGATACACGTTCATCCGTTGCATCTAATGCTTTTTGAACTGTTAAGACTTGTGAAACAATTTCTCCAGCTTCTAAATTACGTTTTAAGCCTCCTAATGTTGAGGCACAGAATGTACAACCGATACGACAACCAACTTGAGTTGTCACACAAACTGAATTTCCATAGTCATGACGCATTAATACGGTTTCAATAGTATAGCCATCTTGTAGTTCAAATAGGAATTTAATTGTTCCATCTTTACTTTCTTGTTTAACAACAGTAGTTAATGTTGTCATTGCAAAATTATCTTTTAAAACTTGACGCAAATCTTTGGATAAATTTGTCATGTCATCAATGCTATCTACGCGCTTTTGATATAACCATTCAAATATTTGTTTGGCTCTAAATTTTTGTTGGCCGTGTTCTACTAACCATTCTTGCATTTCATCATATCTTAATGAGTAAATCGACTGTTTTTCAAAATCAGGCAAGAATTTATTTTTCTTCTTTTTTTCAGTAGTTATCATCTTAACTTTCCTTTCTTTTTATTTTAGTGATGAAAAAGCCATCCGAATTAAAGTCTTGGGGTAGAATTTGTATTGTCTTCACTTGTTCACCGGTAACTGGGTGAGTCATAAGTTCAAATTCGAAGTCTTTATTATTTTTTAAAAATGTATAAATAACATTTTCATTTTCAAGTTGTTCAATAGTGCATGTTGAATAAACTAGTGTACCACCAGGTTTCAAGTTATCTTTTACATTGTCTAATATCTCTAATTGTAATTCAACTAAGTCTTGAATATCTTGTTGCGTTTGAACATATTTAATTTCTGGCTTATGTCTAAGCACACCTAAACCACTACACGGTGCATCGACGAGAATTTTGTCATATACATCTTTGTAAGGTTTTGTTGCATCATGATCAAAAGCTTTAATGTTATTAAGTTGTAACTTTACAATGTTTTCTTTTATTAAACCAATTTTATGCTTATGGATATCTGTGGCATCCACGTGACCACTTGGCGCCAATAACTCAGCTATGTGACACGCTTTACCTCCAGGTGCACTACAAGCATCTAAAATAACGTCATTTTCTTCAACACCCATCAAATATCCTACAAACATTGAGCTTTTATCTTGAATAGAAATATTACCATTCTTAAAGTTTGAAGATTCAATAATTGGATGCCCTTTTAAATGTAAACAATATGGAATCAATTCATCGACTTCAACTTCATATCCTTCACTTTGTAAACTTGACACGACATCTTCAACTTTATTTTTACTTGTATTAACACGTACTGTACCCGCAGTTTGATCAAAAAATGATGATGCCATCTTTCGTGTCGTTTCAACACCATAGTGCGTAATCCAATGTTCAATAATCCACTTTGGAATGCTATATTCAACGGCCATACGTTGTTTATCATTCTTAATAGATTCTAAACTTGGCAATTCACTTCTAAATATTGTTCTCAATATTGCATTTACAACGTTACCGTTATGAGGGCCCCCACGATGTTTTGCAATATTTACCGCTTCATTGATAATGGCATGATTGGGTACTTTATCTAGATAAATATATTGATACAAACTCATCCATAATAGCTGTCTGACCCAACTTTTTATTTTAGTCTTTACAAAAGGTCTAAGATAGAAATCCAATGTCATTTTTCTCTTTACAGTCCCATATACGAGTTCAGTATACAATGGTTTATCAATATCAGAAACGTCGCCAGTTGACAATACTTCATTGATTCTCAGATTACTGTATGCGTAGTCATTAAATATTTCTTGAATTGTTTGAAACGCTAATTCTCTCACTGATTGTGTCATTTTAATATTTTCCCAACTAGCGATTCTTGAACACCGCTTAAATAATTTGATGCCAACATACGTTTCTTGCCGGCTAATTGAATATCTGTTAAAGCAATTGCATCATCTGAGCCTGTCGCAACAATGATTGCCTTTTTAGTCGTTTCGACGATTTCCCCTGGTTGCCCTTTTTTGTTATGCACGATATGTGCAGCATACAATTTCAAGTTTGTATCATCCATTGTAGTGTAGCCAACTGGCCATGGTGATAAGCCACGAATATGATTATGAATATCTTTTGCATTCATAGTCCAATCAATTCGTTCGTCTTCTCTGCTAATATTTGAAGCGAATGTTGCTTGTGTGTCATCTTGTGAAATACTATCATTAGTACCATTTACAATTGAAGGTAGCGTTTCTTTTAGTAGATTAGCACCGAGTACACTAAGCTTATCATGCATCGTACCTACATCGTCATTATCTTCAATATTAATAGCTTTCTGTGAAATAATATTTCCTGCATCTAACTTTTTAACCATATACATGATCGTGATTCCTGTTTGAGCTTCACCATCAATAATTGCTTGATGTATGGGCGCACCACCACGGTATTTAGGTAATAATGATGCATGGACATTAATAGCACCTAATTTAGGTAATTGTAATAACTGATCAGGCAATAACTGTCCGAATGCTGCAGTGACTATTAAATCAGGTTCTAACTGTAACAGTTGTGCCAATTCGTCAGATTGCGCTAATTTTTCTGGTTGAAACACAGGTAAATTGTGTTCTTCAGCCACTCGTTTAACAGGTGGTGGTGTTAATACACGTTTACGTCCCACTGGTCTATCAGGTTGCGTTACGACTGCGATAACGTCGTGTTCTTCTATTAACATTTCCAATACCTTAGTTGAAAAATCAGGTGTCCCCATAAATATCACTTTAGTCATTTTCAAAATACGCCTCCACTTCTTCATCAGTTAATAAATGCTGTGCACGTTTTGTAAATGGTATACCATTCATTTGATCGACTATGTGCAGTATCATTCTAGCTACATCGTCATATGCAGTTAGTTCAATCGTATTACCTTCTAAATCATTCGCTTCAATTGTGATCATTTTACTACGTTCAACTTCTCCATATATACCCGGTAAATTTACAGAGCCTTCAAGATCGATTATTTTATCATTGGATTCTGATTTAATTTTAGGATTGATTAGTTGCAATAATCCTTCAACTTCCATATCAATGATAGCTACTTGTTTACTTATGCCGATTTGAGGCGCACATAAAGCTGAGGCCTCTTCTGCATATAATGTATCTTCCAAATCTAATAATAAATCTTTTAATGTAGCATCATACGCTTTAATAGGTTGTGCTTGTTTAGTTAATACAGGATGCGTTGACTGGACTAATTTTTGTATCGCCATTAAATATGCTCCTCTTGAAAAATTCATCATATAATTATAACTTAATTCACTTTGAAATGCGACCTTAGTCTTAAATTTAGACACTTCAATCTGTTTTAATTGCTTTTATTTTCTATACCTTTAAAATATATATTAAGGATACCAATAAATACAATATTTAACAGTGGAGGTGTAAATATGGAAGTAAATAAAATTATATACATTGTGCTTGCATTCTTTTTAGGCGGTTTCGGCGTTCATAAATTTTATGCCGGTAAAACAATGTCAGGATTTTTACACTTAGCCTTTTTCTGGACAGGAATTCCACACATTATCGCAATTATTAGTGGCGTTCTAACATTATTAAGACCAGCAGATGAAAACGGAAATGTTGTAATGTAATTAAAGTAAAAGAGTTACGCAATTTAGGATTCCATCTCTAATAATTGCGTAACTCTTATTTTTTACATTAATATTTGCGGATTAATGTCTATTTTTAATGCTAGCTTATTCTTTAAATAAGCTTCATGATAATAATCATCTAAATATTGAAGTGCTTTCAGTAATTCTGGTTCGCTCTTATATTTAACTAAAATTTGAAAACGATGTTCATTGTTGATTCGTGCGATGGCTGCTGGAGATGGCCCTAATACTAACGCGCGATCCGTTAGATGTTGTAATAAAATTTGATGAATATGTTTGGAGGCCTCCATCACTTTTTTCATATTTTTATGAGATATCGTAAAATTAATTAAGAAGTAGTATGGTGGATATTTACCTATCTTTCTGTATTCCATCTCTTTTTGATAAAAGGTTAGATAATCATTCTTTTGAACATCTTGAATAGCATAGTGTTCTGGGTTGTATGTTTGAATAATAACTCTACCCGGTTTATCATGACGCCCCGCTCTTCCAGCTACTTGCGTTAATAGTTGATACGTTCGTTCACTAGCACGAAAATCAGGTAGATTTAACATTGTATCTGCGTTCAAAACACCTACTAATGTAATATTGGGATAGTCCAACCCTTTTGCAATCATTTGCGTACCTAATAAAATATCGCCCTTACCTTCTTCAAATTCATTAAGTAATTTCTCGTGAGCACCTTTTCTAGAAGTCGTGTCAACATCCATTCGTATAATACGCGCTTCTTCAAATTCTTGTTGTAGGATTTCTTCTACGCGTTGTGTACCAGTCCCTACCTGACGTATATGCGAACTCTCACAATTAGGACACTTATTCGGAGGCACCTCATGATAACCACAATAATGACATTTTAATTGGTCCGTAGACTTATGATAGGTTAATGAGATATCACAGTGTGGACATTGTGGTACATAACCACAATCTCGACATAACATAAATGATGCATATCCTCGACGATTAAGAAATAATACGATTTGCTCATTTTTACGTAATCGATCTTCAATGGCCTCTCGTAATTCATTTGAAAACATCGAACGATTGCCAGCGCTTAATTCTTCTCTCATGTCAACAATATCTATTGAAGGTAAAGCCTGTTGATTAACCCTTGTAGGTAACGTTAGTAGCTGATACACACCTTTTTCAGTACGCGCATATGATTCTAAACTTGGTGTTGCACTTCCTAAGACTAGTGGACATTGATGAAATTGACTTCTCCATTCAGCAATATCTCTCGCGTGATATCGGGGATAATCCTCTTGTTTATACGTTGATTCATGTTCTTCATCTATAATGATAATTCCTAAATTTTTAAAAGGGGCAAAAATGCTTGAACGAGCTCCCACGCTTACACGGGCTCTACCGTCTCTAATCTTTTGCCATTCGTCGTACCGTTCACCATTAGATAAGCCAGAATGTAATACTGCTACATCATCACCAAAACGACGCTTAAATCGTAAAACCATCTGAGGTGTTAAAGCAATTTCAGGGACTAACATCATTGCTTCTTTACCTTTATTAAGTACTTCTTCAATTGTTTGCAAGTAAACTTCAGTTTTACCTGAACCTGTCACGCCATGTAGTAAGAATGTTCGTTGTTCACTATTATTAATTTTCTCTTTAATATTTTCATAAGCAATACGTTGTTCTGAAGTCAGTTCTCGTTTCTCTTCTTGTTCAAACACTCGATTAGCAAAAGGATCACGCTCTACTTCAGCATTATATTTTTCAATAAAACCTTTTTTAACTAATCCATCAATACTTGATTTAGAAAAACCCATTTCTTCCATATCTTTTAAAAAGACAGTTTTATGGCGCTCATCTAGAAGGTAAGCATATACATCATATTGTTTGAATTTTTTCTCAAGTTTAGCAAGGACTTCATCTGGATGATATCCATCTATAATACGTACAGCTTTCTGTGTTTTCTTTTTAATGTTTTGAGATAATAGAGTTACTTCTTTTACAGTCCCAGCCTTTAAGAGTTTATTTAAAATAGGAAGATGGTCATTTTTTTGAGCATCTTTATACTTATATTGACCGTCGGAATCAAAAAATTTCAGCAACTGCTCATCCATATCATTATGTTTCACAACTTCAAAGACTTTAGTATATTTAGCTTTGATAGCACTCGGTAACATGACCTCTAATACAGAAATACTTTTTGATACATGATAATGGCTAATCCATTCACTTAATTGAATTAATTCAGAAGTTAATTCAGGCTTTATATCTTGGACTTCTTTGATTTCTTTAAGTTTTTCAAGATTAATATCATCACTTGGTTCGGTTTCAATATTCATCACGTATCCTTGAATTGTACGAGGACCGAATGGAACTACAACTCTGACGCCAACTTGAATAAACGCTTCTAAATTTTTAGGTATAAGATAATCAAATTTGAAGTCAACGCTCTTAGAAGGAATATCTACTATTACCTTTGCAATCATTATTGCCACCTAGTTTCTAATTCATCTAAAATTTGTTCAGCTAATTGAACTTTTTTGCCTCTCTTAATATTAATCATTTCTTTATTTTTAAAATGCATTGTCAATTCATTATCATCTGATTTAAAACCAATCGTCTTGTCACCTACATTATTTGAAATAATGACATCTGCATTTTTTCGTTTTAACTTATCTTGTGCATATGCTTCTATATTTTGCGTTTCAGCAGCGAACCCAACTAAGTATTGTTGTCTTTTATGTTCACCTAAATATTTCAGAATATCTTTAGTACGTTTAAACGTCACAGCTAAATCGCCATCTTGCTTTTTCATTTTATGATCTAATACTTCCATTGGCGTATAATCTGAAACAGCTGCTGCTTTAATAACTATATCTTGCTTATCAAAACGTGTCGTCACCGCTTCAAACATTTCCTCTGCACTTTCAATATGAATAACATCTACACCAATCGGATCAGCTAGTTGTGTTGGTCCAGTTACTAATGTAACGTGTGCGCCTCTATTTCTTAATGCCTCAGCTAAAGCGTAACCCATTTTTCCTGAAGAACGATTTGATACAAAACGAACTGGGTCAATCACCTCGACAGTTGGTCCAGCTGTCACTAACGCATGTTTACCTTTAAATGAACTCTCTTCTTTTATCTTTTGAGAATTAAAAAAATCATTCAAGACTTTAACAATCTGCAAAGGTTCTTCCATTCGTCCTTTAGCAACATAACCACACGCTAAATAACCATCCCCAGGTTCAATAAAGTGATATCCATCTTCCATTAAAACGTTAATATTATGTTGCGTGCGGTTGTTCTCATACATATGTACATTCATTGCTGGGGCAATAAACTTTGGCGTCTCAGTAGCTATCAAGGTTGATGTCAGAATATCATCTGCTATTCCCACACTTAATTTAGCTATCACATTGGCAGTAGCTGGGGCAACTACAATCGCATCTGCCCAATCACCTAGTGCGATATGTTGAATTTCTTGTGGATTCTCTTCCTTAAACGTATTAGTATATACTGGATTTCTACTAATAGCTTGGAAAGCGAGTGGAGTAACAAATTCTTGAGCATGTTCTGATAACATCACACGTACATCGTAACCGGCTTGTGTTAATTTGCTCGTTAAATCTATTGCTTTATATGCTGCAATACCACCTGTAACAGCTAGTAAAATGTGTTTCATAATCGTATTTCTCCCTTTTACTATCTCGATTATTAATCATAATTTATATTAAATTTATTATACACAAATTAAACGTTTAATTAAAAAGACACATCTTATTGAAAAGTGGTTATACTTAAATCAATAAGATGTGCATATAAAAAATTATATTTAATTCGTTTTTTACATTGTGAATTCATCAGAAACTACTGGTGTAATTTTACCGCTAGCAATTTCTTCTAACGCTTCACCAACAGGTTTAGCTGAATGATATCCACTTAATAAAGCAGTTTCAGGTCTTTCATCTAATTCACGTGCACGCTTAGCTGCAGTCGTAGCAATTAAATATTTAGAATTAATTTTAGATTGTAACTGGTTTAATGGTGGGTTTAACATTATTTTTTGGCCTCCAATAACATTTTTCTATATATAGCTTCAACACGTTCGCGTTTTAAGTGTTCTGCTTCAACAATTGATTGAATACGTTCTTTCGCTAAATGGACTTCATCGTTTACCACAACATAGTCATAAAGATTCATCATCTCTACTTCTTTACGTGCTTCATTAACTCTGGATTGTATCTTCTCGTCTGATTCAGTGCCACGTCCAACTAAACGTTCTTTCAAATGATCTAAGCTAGGTGGTGCAAGGAAGATAAATAATGCATCTGGAAATTTCTTTCTTACTTGTTTGGCACCCTCTACTTCGATTTCTAAGAACACATCATGTCCAGCAGCCATCGTATCCTTAACATATTGAACAGGTGTACCATAGTAATTTCCAACGTATTCAGCATATTCAATAAATTGATCTTCCTGAATTAAAGCTTCAAATTCTTCTTTCGTCTTAAAAAAGTAATCTACACCATCAACTTCACCTTCACGCATATTTCGTGTCGTCATTGAAATAGAGTACTTATATGATGTAGTTGGATCATCAAATATCTCTTTGCGAACAGTTCCTTTGCCTACTCCTGAAGGACCTGAAAGAACAATTAGTAATCCTTTTTCATTATCCATGCCTTACGACCTCTCTAAGCTATTCTTCTATTATTTAAATATAATATCATATTGTAGTTAAAATTGTATAGAGTATGCAACATAAACTTAAATCATGACGCTATCATTCTACCATGTTACAATATACTGAATGATTAAATTGAAGGTGGAAATTATTTATGGCATATGATGGCTTATTCACTAAAAAAATGGTTGAATCAATACAGTTTTTAGTTTCAGGACGAATTCATAAAATCAACCAACCTGAAAATGACACTATCCTTATGGTTATACGTCAAAATCGCAAAAATCATCAACTATTACTATCTATACACCCTAGTTTTTCAAGAATGCATATTACGACTAAAAAATATGATAATCCATTTGAACCACCAATGTTTGCTCGTGTTTTTAGAAAGCATCTAGAAGGTGGCATTATTAAAGCTATACGTCAGATTGGCAATGATCGTCGTATTGAAATCGATATTGAAAGTAAAGATGAAATTGGTGATACCATTTACCGCAAGGTTATCTTAGAAATCATGGGTAAACATAGTAACTTGTTACTTGTTGATGACAATTACAAAATAATTGAAGGGTTTAAACATTTAACCCCTAATACCAATCAATATCGTACTGTTATGCCAGGATTCAAATATGAAGCGCCACCTACTCAAAACAAATTGAACCCTTTTAATATAACAGGCGAAGAAGCTTTAAAATATGTAGATTTCAATAGTGGTAAAATTGCGAAACAATTATTAAACACTTTCGAAGGCTTTAGTCCACTCATTACTAATGAAATCGTTAATCGCTATCAATTTATGACAACGGAAACGCTACCTAAAGCATATGACGAAGTTATCAACCAGACATTGAAAACACCCGTCCCTATTTTCCATAAAAATCATGAAACTGGAAAAGAAGATTTTTATTTTATGAAATTAAAGCAATTTCATGATGACATGGTTGAATATGCGTCCTTACATGAATTATTAGATCGCTACTACGATGCACGTGGTGAAAGAGAACGCGTTAAACAACGCGCAAATGATTTAGTTCGATTTGTGCAACAACAATCTCAAAAATATCAACATAAATTAAGTAAACTTATAGATGAATATGAAAGTGCTAAAGATAAAGATAAGCAACAACTTTACGGTGAATTAATTACTGCTAATATTTATCGTATTAATCAAGGTGATGACGCTGTAACTGTATTAAATTACTACACCAATGAGGAAATAACGATACCTTTAAATCCTACTAAATCACCATCAGTTAATGCGCAATATTACTACAAGCAATATAATCGTATGAAAACACGTGAACGTGAATTAGACCATCAAATTCATTTAACACGTGAAAACATAGACTATTTTGCAAATATTGAACAACAATTAGAGCATATTACAGTTGATGAAATTGATGATATTCGTGATGAATTAGCAGAACAAGGATTTATGAAGCAACGTAAAAACATCAAAAAGAAAAAGAATGATAAAATTCAACTTCAAACATATATCTCTACGGATGGCGATACTATATTAGTAGGTAAAAATAATAAGCAAAATGATTATTTAACTAATCGTAAAGCTCAAAAGTCCCATATATGGTTCCATACAAAAGATATTCCAGGTTCACACGTTGTCATTTTGAATGATGCACCAAGTGAAGAAACGATTAAAGAGGCAGCTATGTTAGCTGGTTATTTCTCAAAAGCGGGTAATTCTGGTCAAATTCCCGTAGACTATACGGAAATAAGAAATGTTCATAAACCTTCAGGCGCTAAACCAGGATTTGTAACTTATGACAATCAAAAAACATTATTTGCAACTCCAGATTATGACAAAATACAAAGTATGAAAGTCAAATAAAAACGACAAAATTACTATATAATAAAAATAGGATTAGAACCAAATGCATTTATACATTCGGTTCTAATCCTATTTTTTTATTTTTCAGGTAACGCAAGTTGAAAACTAACGCCAAATTTATCTTGCACCCATGCGAATTCGCGGAATGGTGGCATTGCAGTTTTAGGCATCAATATAGAGCCTTCTTTCTTCAAACCATTAAATAGTCGTTCCATTTCCATGGCATTATCTACAGTTATATATAAAGAAATGGATGGATTCATAGGTAAATCTTCTCCATTATCAGCATCTATTGCCATAAATACTTGTCCATTCAACGTAAATATAGAATGTTGTACTGTTCCAGGAACGCCTGGTCCCTCTTCACCATACTTCACCATAGTTAAAATTTCACTGTTTTCAAATAGACTCGTATATAAATTTATTGCTTCTTCTGCTTGATTATTAAACATTAGAAATGTTGTTATTTTCGGTATTTCCACAATAATTCCCCTCTCTATATCTTCAATACCTATTTTAGACTAATTTTAATTATTTTGAAAAAATTTGAATATTTGATTCTTTTAATCTAAATTTTTGACTTATACTATTTTCAAGTTAAAATTAAACTAAAGTTCAATTGGAGGCTTTCTATTATGATGCATCTTATTATACCGATTTTATCTATGCTTATTGTCTTACTTATCGGATGGGTACTAATTAAAATTTTTATTCGCTAATTTATAGTTTTAGATTTTCTTTTTATAAACAAAAAACGTGGTATACACGACTACTTTTTAACTATTTATGAAAAAGTATTTGTCATATATACCACGTTTTTAAACTATTTTACCTTTTTGCCTTAACGTATCTTTAGCTTTTTTAAAGAAATCACTCGTATGCACAAATGAATCCATACTCACTTTTGACTGAGTTCCACTCATTTCTCTAATACTATTGTCAATCGACATTATGTTATCCGGGGATTTAAAGTCTTCTTCTCTGTATAAGAATTCGTTAACGTGCTTCATATTATCATAGAAACGATTAGCCTCACTATCGGTCATCATAATCAATCCCCCTTTTGACATAGCATATTACAAGTTATCTCTCCATTCAACTAAAGTCTGTATATCATTCTCAGAAATTTTTCCTTCTTCACGAGCCACTTCAATTAACTCATTATAATTACTTAGTGTATAAAATGGAACATCAATTTCATTAAACATGTCATCTGCTTTCTTTAAACCATAAGTAAAAATAGCAACGACACCTAAAACATCAGCACCAGCATCCTTTAAAGCTTCAACTGCTGTAATTGAAGATCCACCTGTAGAAATTAAATCTTCTACTACTACCACTTTCTTCCCTTTACTTACTGCTCCTTCAATTTGATTTTGTTTACCATGACTTTTACTTTTAGAGCGAACATAATTCATAGGTAAATTTAACTTTTCAGAGATGTAAGCGGCATGAGGAATACCTGCTGTGGCTGTACCAGAAACAATATCTACGTTACCAAATTGCTCAATAATCATTTGACTTAATCCATCACGAATGGCACGACGTACTTCTGGATAGCCTAATGTTACGCGGTTATCACAGTAGATAGGAGATTTGATGCCTGAACTCCACGTATATAAGTCATTCGGAGATAATGTTACCGCTTCAATATCTAATAAAGATTTTGCTATTTCTTTAGCCATATTAACCTAACCAACTTTCTTTAATAGTATGATAACTTTCCACAGGATTCTCGCTTTGGGTGATAGGTCGCCCAACTACGATATGTGTTGCCCCTAATTGTTTAGCATCTTCAGGTGTAGTAATACGTTTTTGATCATCTACAGCTGCCCCCTGTGGTCTAATGCCTGGTGTAACTTTTAAGAAATTAGAACCTAATTTGTTTGTTAGCAATTCTGCTTCAAGTGGAGAACAAACCACACCATCTAGACCTGCTTGTTGTGTTAAAGTAGCATAGTTTAACACTGCTTCTTCAATCGTCGTCTGAATGTTTTGTTCATTACGTAGCATTTCTTCTGTTGTAGATGTTAATTGCGTCACAGCAATGATCTTTGTATCATTACTATATTTGTGCAAACCCCTTACTGCAGCTTTCATCATGTCTGTACCTCCAGCTGCATGCACATTAACTAAGTCTACATCTAACTTTCCTAAGCCTTCCATTGCTTTTTCAACCGTGTTTGGAATATCATGTAGCTTCAAATCTAAGAATATGTCATGGCCACGAGATTTAATCGATTTAATCAAATCGGGGCCCGCTTGATAGAAAAGTTCCATTCCAATTTTCACGAAAAGTGGTTCATCAAATTGGTCCAAGAATGTATTAACTTTAGTTGCCGATTCGAAATCTAATGCTATGATAGGTAAATCTTTCATATTATAGCTCCTTTGAAAATGAACGACTTGGTCGCCATAATCAGTTTAAAAATATCCACTGACTTATAACGCCCTTGTCGTTCTCAAGTTGTAAATCTACATAGTTCTCATTGAAAATGTCATACTTTCAATTACATTTGTTAAAGCATTAGCCGTATCTAATGAAGTTAGACAAGGCACACCATTCTCAACTGTTGTACGACGAATTTGGAACCCGTCTCTTTCTACTTCTTTACCCTTAGTCATCGTATTAATGACAATTTGTACTTCGCCATTTTGTATACGTGTTAGTAAATCATCGTCGCCACCAATTTTGCCTACAACTTCAACTGGAATGTTGTCTTCTTTTAATTTTTCCGCAGTACCTTGAGTTGCTAAAATTTTATAGCCTACTTCATTTAAACGGTGTGCTATTTTAACAATTTCATCTTTATCTTTATCACTTACAGTCATAAGAACAGTACCATGATCTTTAACTTCCACACCACTACCTGTTAAACCTTTGTAAAGTGCTTTTTCTAAAGTTAAATCTTTACCCATAACTTCACCGGTAGATTTCATTTCTGGCCCCAATGTCACATCAACATTTTTTAGTTTATTAAAACTAAATACTGGTGCTTTAACAAACACACCTTCTGAATAAGGTTGTACACCTTGTTTATAGCCTAAGTCTTTAAGACGAGTACCCATAATGGCTTGCATAGCTAGTTGTGCCATTTGAATATCGGTAATTTTACTTAAGAAAGGTACGGTACGACTTGCACGAGGGTTTACTTCTAATACGTAAACACCGTCATGTGCAATAACAAACTGAATATTAATTAGACCAACGATGTTCAACCCTTTTGCTAATTTGATAGTATAATCCTCTAGCGTATCGATATCTTCTTGACTTAACGTTTGAGGCGGATATACAGCTATTGAGTCACCACTATGCACACCAGCACGTTCTATATGTTCCATAATACCTGGAATGATAACTGTTTCTCCATCTGAAATTGCATCGACTTCTATCTCTTTACCTGTTAAGTATCTATCAACTAACACTGGGTGCTCAGGGCTAGCTTTAACAGCTTGCTCCATATAATTTTCTAATTCTGCATCGCTATTCACGATTTCCATTGCACGTCCACCTAAAACATATGATGGACGAACTACTACTGGATAGCCAATTTCACGAGCATTTTCTAGTGCTTCTTTTGGAGAAGTGGCTGTCTTACCTTTAGGTTGTGGCACATCAATTGTATGCAATAATGCTTCGAACTCTTTTCTATCCTCAGCACGATTTAAATTTTCTAATGTAGTACCTAATATTTTGACACCATGTTTAGCTAGTTTATCTGCTAAGTTAATTGCTGTTTGACCACCAAATTGCACTACAACACCTTTAGGTTGTTCTAAATTAATAATGTTCATTACATCTTCTTCAGTTAGCGGTTCAAAGTATAACTTATCTGAAATTGAAAAGTCAGTAGATACTGTTTCAGGGTTATTATTCACGATAATTGCCTCATATCCAGCATTTTGAATTGCCCATACAGCGTGTACAGTAGCATAGTCAAATTCTACCCCTTGTCCAATACGAATAGGACCTGAACCAAGCACTAAGATTTTTTCTTTATCAGTTACAATTGACTCATTTTCAGTTTCATATGTTCCATAGTAGTATGGCGTTGTTGATTCAAACTCTGCAGCACAAGTATCAACCATTTTGTATACTGGTTTAATATTATTATCTTGGCGTAATTGATATACTTCTGATTCTGTCATGCCGAATCGATGTGCAATTACTCTATCACTAAATCCATAATCTTTAGCATATTTAAGATAATCCAAATCTCCTGGGTGATTTTTTAATTCATGTTCAATATTAATGATATTTTGGAATTTATTTAAGAAGAAATAATCGATTTGCGTCATATTGTGTATCTCTTCAAGTGTTGTACCACGTCTAATTGCTTCACCTATAAAGAAGAGTCTTTCATCATCTTGATGACTGATGCGTTCTTTAATATAGTCTAAGTCAAAACTCTCTCCATTTGGTAAACCTAAATGATGTACACCGTATTCAAGTGAACGTATCGCTTTTAATAAAGATTCTTCATATGTACGTCCTATAGCCATTACTTCACCAGTGGCTTTCATTTGAGTACCTAATTCACGTTCACCTTTTTCAAATTTATCAAATGGGAACCTTGGAATTTTGGAAATAACATAATCTAGTGTTGGTTCAAAGGCTGCATATGATGTGCCTGTAACTGGGTTTAGCATTTCATCCAACGTTAAGCCCACTGCAATCTTCGCTGCTAATTTCGCTATTGGATATCCAGTTGCTTTAGATGCAAGCGCTGATGAACGAGATACACGTGGATTCACTTCAATAATATAGTAATTAAATGAATGTGGGTCTAATGCAAGTTGAACATTACATCCTCCTTCAATACCCAATGCTCTAATAACTTTTAAAGATACATCACGTAACATTTGATATTCAACATCTGATAAAGTTTGACTTGGCGCAACGACGATAGAGTCCCCTGTATGAATACCTACAGGATCTATATTCTCCATATTACAAACCACAATAGCATTGTCATTTTTATCGCGCATTACTTCATACTCAATTTCTTTGTAACCAGCAATTGACTTTTCAATTAAGCATTGTGTAGCTGGGCTGTAATGCAATCCATTACTCACTACTTCTTTTAATTCTTCATCATTGTAGCATATGCCACCACCTGTACCGCCCATAGTAAATGCTGGACGAACGATGAGTGGATAACCTACTTCATCTTTGAATGCAAATGCTTGTTCAACAGTATTCACAATATCACTTTCAGGAACAGGTACATTCAAATCATTCATTAATGATCTAAATAGCTCTCTATCTTCTGCTTGTTGAATTGATTTTAATTCTGTACCAAGTAATTTCACATTATTAGCCTCTAATACACCACTATCATGTAATTGAATAGCCATATTTAATCCTGTTTGACCACCTAAAGTTGGTAGCAATGCATCAGGTTGTTCTTTACGTATGATACGTGCAATAAAGTCGTGTGTTAACGGTTCGATATAAACTTTATCTGCAATTTCTTTATCCGTCATAATTGTTGCTGGATTAGAATTTACTAATATGACACGGTAGCCTTCTTCTTTTAAGGCTAGACACGCTTGTGTACCTGCGTAATCAAATTCTGCAGCTTGTCCGATGATAATTGGACCTGATCCAATCACTAGAATCGTTTGTATATCGTCACGTTTAGGCATTTGCTGTTTGCTCCTTTTCTTTAAATTCTTTCATCATAGTCATAAATTCATCGAATAAATAATTTGAGTCACTTGGACCTGGTCTTGCTTCAGGATGATATTGTACAGAGAATGCTGGTAAGGTTTTATGTCTTAATCCTTCAACAGTACCATCATTAAGTGCAATATGAGTTACTTCTAAGTCAGTATTTACCAATGAATTTTTATCGATAGCATAACCATGGTTTTGACTTGTAATATCTACTTTCCCACTACGTAAGTCTTTTACGGGGTGATTAGCGCCACGATGACCGAATTTCATTTTAAATGATGTTCCACCTTGAGATAATGCAAATAATTGGTGTCCTAAGCAAATTCCAAAGAATGGAATTTTACCTAAAATACCTTTAATCATTTCTATTGCAACCTCTACAACATCTGGATCACCAGGACCATTTGATAACATGACACCATCTGGTGACATGGCTAATATTTCTTCAGCAGTGGTGTTATATGGTACTACAGTTACGTTACAGCCACGCATATTTAATTCTCTAACAATATTTTGTTTTTTACCAAAGTCTAATAAGACCACACTCAAGTCTGAACCTGTTGAAACATAAGGTGTTTTAGTAGATACTGTTTCCACTTCATCACGAGGTAATTCAGTACTTTTTAATGTGTTAATTAATGAATCAATGTCATCTCGGTTATCAGTAAACCCAGCTTTTAAAACACCGTGTTGTCTAATTTTACGTGTGATGCTACGTGTATCCACACCTGAAATGCCAGGTATCTTGTATTGAACAAGCACATCATGTAACGTCTTTTGGTTTCTAAAGTTACTAGGATGTGTGCTTGCTTCTTTCACTACTACACCATTCAAAGTTGGTGTAAGTGCTTCGAAGTCATCTCTATTGATACCGTAATTACCGATTAATGGGTATGTGAATGTAATGATTTGACCAGTATATGAAGGGTCTGATATCGTCTCTTGGTATCCAGTCATCGCTGTGTTAAATACGATTTCTCCCACAGATAAATCATTAGATCCTAATTTATACCCTTCATAATAAGTCCCATCCTCTAATACAAGATAACGTCGCTCAAGCATTTATTTATCCTCCTTAAATTTAACTTCGCCTTCTACCATTGTTAAAATTGGATTACCATAAACTTTGTAACCAATGAATGGTGTGTTGTCTGCTTTAGATAAGAAATCTTCACCTTTGATTTCACGTTCTTCATCTAAATTGATAATCGTTAAGTCAGCAAAGCAACCTTCTTCCAATTTGCCATAAGGTAAATCAAATGTTTGTGCTGGTTTAATTGTTAGGTAGTCAACTAATTGTTGTAATGACCAGTCACCATTTTTTACAAAATGCGTGTAAAGTAATGGGAAAGCTGTTTCACTTCCTACTATGCCAAATGGCGCTTTAGTCATTGGCTGTGCTTTCTCTTCTTTAGCATGTGGTGCATGGTCTGTTGCGATACAATCAATTGTGCCATCTAATAATCCTTCTAATAATGCGTCTCTATCTTCTTTACTTCTTAAAGGAGGATTCATTTTAAAGATTGCGTTATCCCCTGGAACATCATCTTCAGTTAACAGTAAATGATGTGGTGTAACTTCAGCCGTCACATGAATACCTGCTGCTTTAGCATCACGAATAGCTCTGACACTCTCTTTTGTCGATACGTGACATACATGATAATGACAGTTAGCTGCTTCAGCTAATAATACATCTCTCGCTATTTGTACCGCTTCACAAATATTTGGAATACCAGGTATACCAAGTTCTTCACTGCGTTTACCTTGGTGCATAGCACCGCCATAAATTAAACTATTATCTTCACAATGTGCTACAACTGCTTTGTTGACCTTTGCAGCTTGTTGCATTGCTTCATACATCATTGCTGATTCCTGCACACCAACGCCGTCGTCAGTGAAAGCAAACGCACCTTGCTTTGCTAATGCATCAAAGTCAACATGTTCTTTACCAGCTTGACGCACAGTTATTGAAGCATATGGTAATACACGGACTTGCGCATTATCTTGAATTAATTGTTGTAATCGATCCATATGTTCAACTGAGTCTGGTACTGGACGTGTATTAGGCATTGGACATACGGTTGTGAATCCTCCACGTGCTGCAGCTTTTGTACCTGTTTTAATTGTCTCCTTATGTTCCCCACCAGGCTCACGTAAATGAACATGAACATCGATTAAACCTGGTGCTACAAAATGACCTTGTGCATCAATTACTTCAACATTTTCATCTACTTCAATGTTATTGTTAATTTCTTTGATGTGCTGACCATCTATTAAAATGGATGCTTGTTTAAGTTCACCGTTATCTAAAATTTGAGCATTTTTAATTAATTTCAATGTTTACGCCTCTTTTCCTGATAATAGTTTATTGATTACTGACATTCTTAAATACATGCCATTAGTCATTTGTTTAAAGATTCGTGCCTTTGGTGCTTCAACTAATTCACTATCGATTTCTACTCCTCTGTTAACTGGTGCAGGGTGCATTACGATTGCTTTATCTTTTAACTTATTGTATCTATCCATTGTCAAACCATATTGTTCATGGTAATCATTTGCCTCAAAATTAGCTTCTCCAGTAATACCATGACGTTCATGTTGAACACGTAATAACATAACAATATCTACTTGGTCAATGACATCATCAATTTGAACATATGGTGCATCTAATGAGTCGTCCACCCATTCATCTGGACTTGAGAACATTACATTTGCGCCTAATGAAGTTAGACTTATAAAATTACTTCGAGCTACACGTGAATTTTTAATATCACCACATATTAAAATGTTTAATCCTTCAAAAGAACCGTATTCCTCATAGATTGTCATAATATCTAACAGACTTTGTGTAGGATGTTGGCCACTTCCATCTCCAGCATTAGCAATTGGAATATTAAGATTTTCTAATTCTTCATAGTATGCATTTTGAGAATGTCTGATTACTAGTAAATCAACACCTATACTTTCAAGTGTTTTACATGTATCATACAGTGATTCGCCTTTTTGTACTGATGAAGTACTTGTTTCAAAATTAACTTCTTTAAGTCCTAATTTTTGTTCTGCTACTTCAAAGCTACACTTTGTTCGAGTTGAATTTTCGAAGAATAAATTAGAAACAAACTTCCCTTCGAATTGTGGTAAGGTTTGCTTTCCTGATTTGTAATCACAAGCTGTTTGAATTAATTCGTAAATGTCCTCGTTAGATAAATGTTCCATAGATAATAAGTTATTCATAAAGCGCCTCCTGATAAATAATCCTTGTTAAATTAGTTTTTTGAATCCTGTTTTTCTTTTGGCAAAATTAAATTTAAGATAATACCTGAAAGTGCTGCTAGTGCCATACCTTCGATTTGAAGGTTTACACCTAAACCTTTTAAATTAATGAGTAAGTTACCTATACCTACAACTAAGATGACTGAAGCGATAACTAGGTTGCGGTTGCTTGCAAAATCAATGTTGCTTTCAACTAACATTCTTAGTCCACTTGCTGCTATAATACCGAACAATAAGATGGACACGCCGCCCATTACCGGTGTCGGTATTGAAGAAATCAACGCTGAGAACTTACCAATAAATGATAAGACAATCGCTATAACCGCTGCACCGCCAATAACATAGATACTGTATATCTTTGTTATTGCTAGTACACCGATGTTTTCTCCGTATGTTGTGCTTGGTGGCCCACCAATAATACTTGCGAACATTGTTGAAACACCATCTCCGATTATTGAGCGATGTAAACCTGGATCCTCGAAGAAGTTTCTACCTACGATTTTGTTGATAACCATTTGGTGACCGATATGCTCACTTACGGTTACGAAAACGATTGGTAACATAACGAGTATTAAACCAAGGTGAATCGATGGCACATAATCTTTAAATGGTAAATAGATATGTGGGAAATCAATCCAATTTGCTTTAGCAATATTCGAAAAGTTAACTAATCCCATAAAGATTGAAACAATATAACCAACAATGATACCAATAAGTACCGGTATAAGTGATAAGAAACCTTTGAAGAACCCTTGCACAATTATTGTTACAAGTAATGTAATAAGCGCGACAACCAGATAGCTTAAATTGTACCCTTTCATATCTCCTGAGTTCTCGTACATTGCCATATTGACCGCTGTTGGTGCTAAACTTAATCCAATTACCATGATTACTGGTCCCACAACTACCGGTGGAAGTAAATGCATTAACCATCCTGTACCACTGATTTTGATTAGGATCCCGATGATGGCATACATTACGCCACTAGCGAACAGTGCTACTAACATGTCTCCTAAGCTATGTGTGCTTAATCCAGTAATAATTGGTGTGATAAATGCGAAACTTGATCCTAAATATGCTGGAATCTTTGCCTTAGTAATTAATATATAAAGCAATGTTCCTATCCCGGATGCAAGTAAAGCAGCTGATATTGGCAAGCCAGTTAGGAATGGCACTAATACTGTAGAACCAAACATTGCAAATAAATGTTGCAAACTCAGTAGCGCCCATTGTGTTGCTTTAGGTTTGTCTTGTACGTCTAACACCGGTTTAACGGTGCGTTCAAACATTTGTTCATTTTCCACCTTTTTTCTTCCTCTCATAAAAAAAGTCTCTTTTACATTTAAATGTAAAGAGACTAAAAAATCGTAGCAAACATACAGATAAGCACTTATACTTATCGTTATCCGTATCTACGTGACAAAGCATTCAATTATAGTGAGATGATTATTAGTACTGACCATTCTATCATCGTAATCCACACTCACTTTTGAATACTTTACCTTTTTCAGTCTCTCGTACTGATTTAAAAGGTCTTTATTCAATTATTACTGCATTCTGTGAATCTTTTTCGTTTAAATACACTAAAACAGATTCTTCTTTAGAAGTTGGTATGTTTTTCCCTACAAAATCTGCTCTTATTGGTAATTCTCGATGTCCTCGATCTACAAGTGCCGCTAAGCCAATTTTAATCGGTCGAGAATGAAGCAGAATTGCATCTAATGAAGCTCTAACAGTTCTTCCTGTATAAAGTACATCATCAATGATGATGACTACCTTATCGTTAATATCAGCATCAATTTCTATTGCATCTTGAGTGATTTGCTTGTTAGCAATTTCAATATCATCTCGAAAGTGTGTAATATCAATTGTACCTGTCGGAACTATTTTTTGTTCAATTTGATTGATTTTGTCTTGTATACGTATTGCTAAAAATTCGCCTCTCGTTTTAATTCCGAGTAACACAAGATTTTCTGTACCTTTGTTATATTCAAGAATTTCATGCGCCATACGCGTTACAGTACGTTGTATTGCAGCTTCATCCATGATGATTCGCTCAGACATTATCTCACCTCTTAAAATTAAAAACCCTCATGCCTTTTTCAAAGACATGAGGGCAAATTTATATACGCACATGTAACGTTATACATTACATGATAAAGCCATTCTAGTAAAACAATTCATATATTTCGCTGAATTATTTTAAGAAAGTATATAGAATTATACTCATTGTCTTTGAAGCCTCTCTGGACTCTCTTTTAAAGACACCGATTTCTTTTTTGAACTGTTACTAGCTTAAAACTTTTTGAGCTATAAGTCAATGCAATTTTTAAAATTATCAATTGTAAATAAATAATACTTTTACTGTAGTTAATCGAATTTGAGAAATACTAAAAAATTAGACCAACTTTTTCAAAAATACATATTAAAGAATCATTGATTAAATGTGAAATTAGAAAAAACACCCACAAAGCGTTGAAACTTTGCGGGCTACCAAACTATTCTTTTCTTATGCATCTCTTAAGCGAATATCTTCTAAAAGTGTTTCAAATTCTTTAGGTAGTTCTGCTTGACGTTCAATGTATTCATGAGTAACAGGGTGTTCAAATCCTATAACACCTGCATGTAATGCTTGTCCACCAATATCAAGTGTTTTTCGTGGACCATACTTTGGATCTCCAACAAGAGGGAAACCAATATATTTCATATGAACACGAATTTGGTGCGTACGCCCTGTCTCTAATTGACATTCGATTAATGTGTAATCATTAAAATGTTCTAAAACATTAAAGTGTGTAACCGCTTCTTTACCGTTATCTACGACATCCATTGATTGTCGATCTTTCTCGTTACGTCCGATAGGCGCATCAATAGTGCCATAATCATGTGGAATATTTCCATGTACTAAAGCGGTATATTTTCTTTTAACGGATTTATCCATTAATTGTTCCACTAACCCTCTATGAGCAATATCATTTTTGGCAACCATTAATAACCCTGATGTATCTTTATCGATACGATGAACTATACCTGGGCGAATTTCACCATTAATTCCAGATAAATCTTTAATTTGATACATTAAACCATTAACTAAAGTACCAGAATAATGACCTGGTGATGGATGTACTACCATGCCTTTAGGTTTATAAACTATCGCTACATCTTCATCTTCATAATAAATATCTAAATTTAGGTTCTCTGGCTGAATATCAGCTTCGACAACTTCCTTCTCTGTAACGATAATAAGATCATTTAATTTAACTTTGTAATTAGACTTAATCACTTTTTCGTTAACTGTTACTAAATCTTCTTTAATCAAATCTTGAATTTGACTTCTAGACCATTCATTGTTGAATTCAGGTAATAATTTATCAATACGCTGTCCAACAAGCTCTTGGTTTTCAATTTTAAATTCATGTGTTTTCAAATTATAGCCTCCTATTCTTTTGAATTCGCATCTTTAAGTAAGGCAATGATTATGAACAATACACCTATTGTTAAACTTGAATCCGCAACATTAAATATTGGGAAATCATATCCAAAAATATTAGTGTCAACAAAATCAACTACTTCACCATTTACTAATCGATCAATAAAGTTTCCTAATGCACCTGCAAATAGTAAACTTATTGCAACTTGCATAAATAGATTATACTTTGCTTCTTTAATATAAAATAGTACAAGTACGATGAGAATGACTATCGTAATAATATAAAAGAATCCCATTTTCCCACTAAGAATTCCCCATGCAGCACCATTGTTTCTATGTGATGTTATATTTAAAAAATTAGGAATAACTTCATATGAATCACCAATATTCATTGTTGTAGCAATAATCCGTTTTGTGACTTGGTCAATAATTAATATAGCGATTGCTACTATTAAAGATATGGTTATATAATATTTCTTTTTCATTCACGTGCCTCCATTCACACACTACACTTTGACAACACTCTACATTATAGCTTACTCCTCTATATAAAAAAAGCTACAGTTACAAATAGATGATGATATTAGTAACTGTAGTTCATTATGCGTTTTCACTTTGATTTTTCTTAGGATGAATATAATTAAATTCATCTACTTGATATTCGTAAACTGTGCGCTTAGTAACTTCATATGGTTTACGATAATTCATATCAAAAACGGTTAACGAGCCATCATGATTAACTTTGTCTACATATGCAACATGACCATGTTGACCTTTTGGATATTGAAGAATTGAACCAACACTTGGATTATCATTAACTTTATATCCTTCTTTGCTTGCTTCATTAGCCCAATATTTGGCATCTCCCCATCTATTACTAATCATATTGCCATCTTGTCTAATTCTATCAAACACATAATACGTACATTGGCCTTTAGCATATAAGTTTAATTTCATTGGGTTCTTTTCCCAAAAATGAATTGTCGGTTGCGTCATATCTTGATTATCAATTCCATCATATATAGCTCCACCAGTGAAAAGTGCACTTCCTAAAACCATTATAAGTATAAATTTCTTCATTAAATCACACTACTTCTATAAAATTAAATCTAAAATGAAGCCCATCTGGACCTTTAACATCGATATGCGTTGTTTCGGGATAATAATAATCAATTAAAGCAAGACCATATGTTACGTTATTCATCACACGTTTAGTACTTGATAACCATTGATTAACAGCCAAATGATGATGGTATTGATTTGAAGACATATAGAGTGAAAACTGATCTAAATACGCAGATAGTTCAAGTCCAAAATATCTTAAATAATAAGATTCAACCTCTGACATACGTATCGTTTTAAGTGATAAATTCCCTATTTTAGTGCCTTTAGGAATCCCTTGCCAAGTTTGTTCTGATACATTAGTTAGTAAACGTGGAACATTGATTGCTTCAATATCTAACTTCACATTTTCATTATCGTACACCCAGTAATCCATATCATGGTCGACATAAAACTTGTACGCATTCCCTTCTGGATCTTCAAAAAAGAGGGACATACAAACACTTTGTTCTCCACCATTTACCGGAATTTCAAAGTCTGTCATTTGTACAAGTAAATCGGCTAAATCTGTAATACTAGGAAGCAATATACCTACATAAAATAATCCTGCTTCAGATAAAAGTGGTTCCCTACCATTTATAACTTCATTTAATGTTAAAAAATGATTTGACTGACCTATCTCGTACCGAACAGAATGATTTGTTTCTGTAATAACTTCAAATCCCAATATAGTTTCATAAAATGGTCTTAAGTCAGCTAAATTTCTAACATTTATAGTTATACCATTTACAAAATGTGAATGTTTTGAATGAAACATTATGGCCTCCTAATACTGCATTACTAAATAGAACTTGCTTCTTTTACTGGATGAAAAATACAATTCAATGAAAATAATACCTAATATTTTAACTTAAAATATATAAAATTTTATCAGTCTTTGTATGTATATTGCAATTTATTAACTTCTAAAGTAGTACTTTAAAGTAGTGTCTTAGAAATTGGGTTCATTATTTCACTTAAGTCGAGATGCTTGCTTAAAAGTTTCACAACTATGTTTTGTTATCTATTTTAGAACGCCTTACACAAGTACAGTTGCACTCAAGTTTAATAAAGTTATACATCTTAATTCAAACATAAAAAAAGAAAAGGCAATTTCTATAATATATTCATAGAAATTGTCTTTCTCTCACTAATTCTAAAGCTATTAATCGTAGATTATATTTAGCTTAAAATTAATACTAATTTTTCGTCATTTAAGCTTTAATCAAATGATAAATTTTTGATCCAACATATGCACCTATAACTGCTCCTGTAGTCATCGCGATTGTACTAAACAATTGATCACTTTGTGTTGTCGCTTCTTTATCTTTGTCTGCAAGATTATTCATATGATTAACAAATAATTCCATTACAGATTTATGGATATTAGCCTGTGTAAACTTATAAACAGACCAAGGTAACGTCGGTTCATATTCTTGTAGTGCAATAATAGCTTCATTTGAATCCAAGATGCGTCTAAATTCAAATCTAGCATTACCACCATTATTAGATAATGCTAAATTACCACCTACGATTTTATAAACAATCATATCTTTAGAAGAATCTTGCATATCACGCTCCATTTTCAAAATAAATTGATTAGTAAATGGCAAACTAATATTAAATTCATTTTCATTTATAGTTCCATTAATTAAATGTAACGTAATATTATTTATAAACTTCGCATATGTTTTTGAGACATCTTCCATTGAATAATTTTCTGGAATTCTAAAGCGTGATATTGCTCTAACATCTTTAATTTGTTCTTTACTATTAGAACTAGATGATTTTTTTGATTTGTTTTGATTTTCATTCATTTCATTTTCTTCATCTAGCGCTTGTTGCACACTTTCTTCATACGTCATCTCTCCAATAGAAATATCAGGATGCGTGCGCTCTGGTTGTGGAATCATATCATGAACTAAACTATTCATAAGTGGGTAGACCATTTCTTTAGGTACTTTTGAAATGAGTTGTACCCAATATCTACTTACCCAAATAGGTATAATTGGTAAATCAACGATTGGTAAACGCTTATTTAGCACTACTGCTGTACGTTGTATTAATTCTTTATAATTCATAATTTCAGGACCTGTTATGTCAAAAGACTCATTATGTTGTGGTGTTCGCTCTACTAGTAATGCCAGTTTATTAATTACATCATTAATTGATACTGGTGCTATCATATTGTATGCCCAACTAGGTAATACCATACCAGGCAATCGTTCAACTAAACGTTTTAAAATAGGATAAGAACTTCCCTTAGCCCCAATAATTAATCCAGCTCTTAATGTACTTACAGGTATACCATAAGAACCTAAAATTTTTTCACATTCCAAACGACTACGTAAATGAGCAGATAGTTTATCTTCATTTGGAATTAAACCACTCATAAATACAATATGTCTAACGCCTTGTTTCTTTGCAGCTCTCGCAAAATTATCTGCTAATAAAGCATCCATATCTTCAAAGTTTGCTTGCGTTAACTTGGCGTTTGGCATCATAGAATGGACAAGGTAAATTGCAGTATCTACCCCTTCCATTACTTCTGTTATCTCATCTAAATCAAATAAATCAGCAGCTTTCCAAGTAACATTCTCTTCATTTTCTTTGTTACTAGTATTTCTTGAAGTTGCTATAATATCATGATGTATTTTTAATTGATCTTTTAAATGTCCTCCAATATAACCCGATGCACCTGTTAATAAGATTTTACTCATGATTCACCTCTATTTATTAAATAGTCGAATAATCTTGATTTAATGAATATATCTATTTAAATAGCCTTTTATTAAAAAGTGAAACATTGCATATCGTCATTGTTTTTACTTATAAATTATATTGTAAATACAAAAAGAGAGTCGGACAGAATTCTTCTCAAATTCGTTGTCCAACTCCCAACTTGCTTTGCTTGTAGAATTTCTTTATGAAATTTTCTTTATTAGGGCCAGCCCACAAAGATGACTAGAACTGAGAAAAGCTTGATTGAAGCGTTTTATCTGTTCAGTCAGCTACAGTAAATTGCAAAATAGGATTATTATATTATTTATGTCCCATGTGTTTTCAATAATTTATTTATTAAACTAAAGTTTTAACTACTTCTTGGCATCGTGGACATAAGTGTTCTAATTCACCTACTGAACCTAATTCTTCAGTATAGTTCCAACATCTTTCACATTTTTCACCTACTGCATGGTCAATTCTAATATCACCATGTTGATAAGCCTCTGCATTGTCTACAGAATCTGAAACTTCAACTTGTGAAACAATGAATAATTGTTGTAAATCTTCAAATTGTTGTAAGAACTCTGCAGCTTTAAAGTTGTCGTTATTACCAATTACAACTTTTGCTTCAAGAGACTTACCAATAACTTTATTATTACGTGCAACTTCTAACGCACGGTTTACATCATCACGTAATGCCATGAATTGATTCCATTTGTCAAGCAATGCTTGATCAACTTCAACTACCTTAGGCATGTCAGCTAAATGAACACTTTCTTCTTTTACATGCGGTGTGTGTGTCCAAACTTCTTCAGCTGTGTGAACTAAAATAGGTGCTAATAATTTAGTCATATCAACTAAGATTTGGTATAGAACAGTTTGCATACTACGACGTTTATGCGCATTTTTCTCTTCAATATAAAGAATATCTTTACCGTAATCTAAGTAGAAATTACTCAATTCAACATTTATAAAGTTTTGTACTTCTTGATAAATATTTAAATAATCAAAGTTATCATAATGTTCAATTGTGCTAGCAGTAAACTCACGTAAACGATTTAGTAAATAACGATCGACTTCAAGTAATTCTGCTTCAGGAATTACATCAGTATCAGGATTAAAATCGTTAATATTACCAAGCATAAATCTTAAAGTATTTCTAATTTTACGATAAACATCAGAAGTTTGTTTTAAGATTTCATCCGAAATACGAACGTCTGCTAAATAATCAGTACTGCTTACCCATAAACGTGCAATGTCAGCACCTTTTTGTTTTACAACTTGGTCAGGAACAATAACATTACCTAGTGATTTACTCATTTTCTTACCTTCACCGTCCATTACAAAGCCGTGTGATAATAAGAATTTATAAGGCGCTTGACCTCTAGTTGCTACAGCAGTTGTAATTGAAGAGTTAAACCAACCACGATATTGGTCACTACCTTCAAAATATAGATCAGCTGGGAAACTTAATTCTGGACGATTTTCTAATACACCACGATGTGACGAACCAGAGTCAAACCAAACATCCATAATGTCCATTTCTTTTGTAAAAGTACCATTTGGACTACCAGGGTGTGTAAAGCCTTCAGGTAATAAGTCTTTTGCTTCTCTTTCAAACCAAATATTTGAACCATGCTCTTCAAATAAATCAGCTACGTGGTTAACTGTTTCTTTCGTCATAATGATATCGCCATTCTCGGCATAGAATACAGGTAGTGGAACTCCCCATACACGTTGACGAGAAATAACCCATTCTCCACGATCACGGATCATATTGTAAATACGTGTTTTACCCCAATCCACTTTGAAATCTGTTTCTTCAATAGCATCTAAAATATCTTGTCTTACTTTATTAATAGAGGCAAACCATTGTGGTGTAGCACGGAAGATAACTGGTTTCTTAGTACGCCAATCATGAGGGTAACTATGTGTAATAAAGTTTAATTTTAATAAAGCGTCTTTTTCAGTTAATAAGTCAGTAACTGCTTTGTTAGCTTTATCATAAAACATACCTTCAAATTGTCCACCTTCTTCAGTAAACACACCTTTATCATCTAAAGGACTAATAACTGGTAAATCATATTTTTGCCCAACGATATAGTCATCTTCACCATGACCAGGAGCGGTATGAACACAACCTGTACCAGCATCAGTTGTAACATGATTACCATTAATTACAAGTGAGATTCTATCTAAGAAAGGATGTTGCGCTTCAACATACTCTAACTCTTTACCTGTAAATTCTTTTTCTAATTGAATGGCATCTTTATCCCATTCTAAAGCTTCTGCTACATCTTCAGATAATGCTTGTGCGATAATATATTTCTTGCCATTCACATTATATTGACCATATTTTAAATCAGGATGAACTGTAATTGCTACGTTAGATGGAATAGTCCATGGAGTAGTTGTCCAAATAATGAATTGAGCATCCTGATCTACTACACCTTTAGTATCTTTCACGTCAAATGCTACATAGATAGATGCTGAACGTTTATCATGATATTCAATTTCAGCTTCGGCTAAAGACGATTCACTTGACGGTGACCAATAAACTGGTTTCTTACCTTTATAAATTAATCCTTTATCCGCCATCTCACCAAATAAACGAATTTGAGCAGCTTCATATTCAGGTTTAAGCGTGATATAAGGATCATTAAAATCTCCTCGTACACCAAGACGTTTAAAGTCTTTCTTTTGTAATTCGATTTGTTCTAACGCAAATTCCTTACATTTTTCTCTAAATTCAGCAATTGACATTTTTTTGCGATCTACGCCCTTTTTAGTCAAAGCTTGTTCAATTGGTAAGCCATGTGTATCCCAACCTGGAACGTATGGTGCGTAAAAACCTTGCATCGTTTTATAACGTACAATAATATCCTTAATGATTTTGTTTAACGCATGCCCCATATGCAAATTACCATTCGCATACGGTGGTCCATCATGTAAGATGTAAGATTGGTTACCTTTATTTTTTTCTAATGCTTTTTGGTATTGATTGTTAGCTTCCCATTGTTCTTGGATTTGCGGTTCTTTATTTGGCAATCCACCACGCATAGGAAAGTCAGTCTTTGGCATTAATAAAGTATCTTTATAGTTCATAATTGATTTCACTCCTTAAATGTAAAAGAACTCTAAGTTCAATTAAAAAGGGACGGAATTACCGCGGTACCACCCTTGTTAACTCAACTTAGAGTTCTCTCATATATAATATTACTTTGTAAAAATCAGTGATATAAGAGATAGACTTTTATTAGGCTTTCACCAACCCTAATTCGCTGTAAAAAGTTTATTATCTCCTACTTGTCTGACTTATTTTATAACAATTATTTATTTGATGTTGATTCGCTTTGACTCACGCTTGATTGTGAAGTAACGTTCTCACTTGTACTAGTTGCGTCACTTGTACTTAGTGAATTTGTTTTACTGTTATTACTCTCGCTTGCAAGCACGCTTTCAGATTGTTGAGATTGAGCGCTAAGTTGTTCTTCAGGTGTATTGTCTTGGCTATTTAAATGTTGGAAATTTTCTTGTGTGACTTTTTCTGCATCGATATCATAGTTTAATAAATAATCCCAATCATCATTTTTAAGTAAATCTAATTGAGCTTCAACTAGCATGCGGAAACGTGATCTGAATATTTTAGATTGACGTTTCATATCTTCAGTTTGGAATGATAAATGACGTGCTTTTTCGATAGCGTCATTAACAATTAAATCTGCTTGTGCTTGAGCTTTACTGATAACAGCTTCAGCTTCTTTATTAGCAGCCAATTTAGTCTCTTCTCCAGCTTGTTGAGCTTGAACAAGGGCATCACTTACTGATTGATGAACTTGTTGATAAGATTTAATATTAGTATCTCTCTCTTCAATTACTTTTTCAAGCTGTTTTTTTTCTTCTTTTAAACGTTCAATTTCATTACTTAATTGATTTAAGTAATCACTTACTTCAGCTGGTTCTAAACCATTTTTCACTTTTGTAAATTCTTTATTTTTAATTTCACTAGGTGTAAAAGGCATCCTACATCCTCCTTAAATCAACATTAAATTGACTTATATTTATTACTTAAATAGCGTTCGATAATTTATGTGTATTTTGTCTTTTTTAGTCCTACCACCTATATCAATGATTTGAGCTCTTCCAAATCCTTGAATAGATAATAAATCATTAGTTTGAACTTGAAAATCTGGTGAATCAATAATTGTGTGATTAACTTTCACACGCTTCTTTTCAATTAATTGTTTTGCTATTGTTCGAGATTTATGAATCATTTCTTTTAAAACGACGTCTAATCTCAATGCACTTACAGTACTACCTTGAATTTTCCAATTCTCTACTGATTGTATCATATCTTTAAATGGAATAGAATTAAGTTTAACTGTAGCACCTTTTATCTTTGTTAATTCCAACATAATATACGATTCTAATTGCTTTGTCAAAACAAATTGAATACTGTCACCGACAATAATATCACCAACTTGTTCCCTTTCTATTCCTAATGACATAAGTGTTCCTAGGACATGTTGATGTTGTATATTAACAAACTTCTCTGGATAGTTGATTTGAATTAATACTTCTTCAAAGTCAGCTTCCCCAGGTTCAAAATAATTAGGGGCAATGAGACCTCGTTTTCTCTCTGCGTTATCTCCACCAAAAAAAGTCACTTCCATATCTTCATAACTACCTGATATGACTTCAAGTATATATTGTCCTCTCGGATCAAGAAAGTTTGTCAGAATTGGCGCATACTGCTGTTCAACTTGATCACACTTATCTATTAATTGATCTATTAATCCTTGCTCTTCGTCTCTAAAATGCTGATAAATATCGATTATCTTACACCTCTCTGATTCTAAATTAAATGATAAAAGAGGTTGAAACAACCTCATGTATTGTCTCAGCCTCTTAAACGCCATATATTATTACATTAAATGAACTATTATCATATTAAAGATGCTTCTTAACCCAGCTTGGAATAATACAAGTACAAACAAAGCTACAAGTGAAGAAATATCAATCATTCCTATTGGTGGAATAATCTTTCTAAATGGTTCTAAAAATGGTTCATATAATTTACCAAGTATTTCACCGAACTTAGATTCTCTAATATTAGGTACCCAAGATGTAAAGAAATAAATAATCATTCCAAAGTAATATATTTGAACTAGAAAAATTATAAAATTAAAAATGGTAGCTAGTAAACCTACATCCATATAATGTTCTCCTTATTCGTAGTGTTGCGATTCCATTTGTTCAATATGATCTGTAATACTTCCCGCAACTTCTACATTATCAGGTGTACAAAGGAATATGTCAGTACCTACGCGTTGAATATCTCCACCAATCGCATAAACTGTTCCACTTAAGAAATCAATAATGCGTTTAGCTGAAATTTTATCAATCCGTTGTAAATTCACTAAAGTAGCACGGCGGTTTTTTAATTCATCCGCGATATCTTGTGTATCTGAAAATACTCGTGGCTCGAATAAGCACATTTTTGAACTTTCATAACCACTATAACTTTGCGACGTTTGATTCATTGTAACAACATTTTTGCCGTTTGACTTTGATGGGGGTTGATTCATACGCACATTCCTTTCTTCTGAGTTATAATTTCTTGTTGTTTTCTTTTGTGGTACTGTTTTCAATTTACTTTGATTACTATATGAACGTTCTGATTGTTGCGGTTGATTCTGTTGAACATTGTTTGTTTCATTTTCTTCATTCTGAACTACACGACGTTGTCGCTCTTCAGGGCTTTCTACTTCTTCTTCATCATCCATTAGAAAAAAATTATTAAATAAATCTTTAATAGCCACGGGGCTCACTCCTATTCTCCTACAAGTTTAGTCCCAATTCTTATAAATGAAGCACCTTCTTCTACAGCAATTGCATAATCATTACTCATTCCCATAGATAAATAGTGACATGGTGCATAATCTAAATTAAGATCTTTAATTTCATCTCGTTTTACTCGTAATTGTTTAAATAACTGTCGAATATATGCAGTGTCTTCTGTATAAGGTGCCATTGTCATTAATCCGACAATTTTTATTTTATCATATTGTTGAATTTGTTCTATAAAGTGATTAACTTCATTCAAAGCAATACCATGCTTAGATTCTTCTCCTGAGACATTGACTTGTATGAAGCAAGCAATCTCATGATCCGCTCTTTTATTAATTTCCTTAGCTAGACTAAGTCTATCTAGTGCATGTAGGTAATCAATTTCGTTAATGACTTCTTTTACTTTTCTAGATTGTAAAGAACCTATAAAGTGCATAGTAACATCGTTAGGCAAAGCAGATTTCTTTTCTAAAAAGCCTTCTAATCTATTTTCACCAAAATGTCTAAGTCCAACATCATAAGCTTCTTTAGCACGGTCTATTGTAACATATTTTGTTACTGCAATCACGTTTGGCAAGGTAGACGCTTCACTATTTTTAAAGTGTGACTGTATTTCACTTTCAATATTTCTTAAATTTTGTTTTACATCCATATTCTACTCAACCTCTTCACCATTTGTTAAGTTCAGTTATCACTAATAAATACATATGCCTTTAAATATTTATTATTTATATGACTAATCTAATGAGATTATTTTTGGCCTATAAAAGCCAACATTCTACCTGTTTGACCTTTTTCAACTCGATATGAGAAGAAAAGTGATAAATCCTCTGATGTAGCATAATCAGTTATATATATATTGTCGAATGGTACACCATAATGATTAAGTAATAGCGCATTAGCACGTTTTAAATCAATACCATGTCGATTCTCTCCACGAGTTTCAATATAATCTTTAACATTAATTGGCAATGTTTCAAACTTCGCTTTAATATCATCATTAATTTCATATGTAGTTGATGTAGATGGTCCAATTACAATCTTTAGATCATTATAATCAAAATCAATTTGCTTTAACATTTCACTAACAATTTGACCATATGTACCTCGCCAGCCAGCATGTGCTAATCCTACATAGTGATGTTTTTCACTATAGAAATAAACTGGTACACAATCAGCGTAGCACATCGTTAATAACGTATCAGGTTCATATGTATAAATCCCATCAATACCATACATATCATCTGTTAATGTATCGATGTTAGTTCCACGATGACTTTGCGAAATTTCCATTACTCGATTTTCATGAGTTTGAATTGGAAATACCCATTGTGCTCTTACAAACCCAATCGCGTCCGCCAACATTTCTTGGTGTTTAGTAATATTTTCAGGATTATCATCCACATATCTTGCCATATTGAATGATGATTCTGGATATAGACTATAGCCACCTTCTCTTGTAGTGAATCCTAATTTAACATGCTTCAAGTCTTGAGATTCATATTTCAAGTGATGTGGATACTTTACAAATTTCTCTGACACGAAATCAAACCACCTTAATTAAAAGTTTTATTTTTGTCGATTTTTAAAAAGCTTACTCTAAAATTGAATATAGCTATATTATATAACAATCTTTACTTTACTTAAAAGTAAATAAAAAAGGGAGAGAACATGAATCCACAAGTGAATTCGCCGTTCTACTCCCAATTAGGAATGATTAAGACGATAAATACACTTAATCATACAACGAAATATAGACAAAACTTATTTTCAATTAACGTCTAGTTCTTCTAGAACGTCTTTCTTCTCTATTTCTGATAAAGCTAGGAATATCGTCATCTTTAGTAGTATGACTTCTTTCTGATACACTTTCAGAAGAACGAGAGCTTGATGAGCTTTGAGAGAATGATTCTTCTCTTGGCGTACTTGTTTGTGTTGAAGTGCTTGAAGTTGCACTTGTTCCGAAACCAGTACTTGAAGCTTTACGTCCTTGTGAAGTTGGTTTATCTTCAAAACCAGTAGCAATTACAGTTACTACGATTTCATCTTGTAGTTCAGGATTGATAACTGTACCAAAGATCATATTTACATCTTCATCTGCAGCATCTTGTACGATGTCAGCCGCTTCTTGAGCTTCAAATAATGATAGTGATTCCCCACCAGTGATGTTCATTAACACACCTTGAGCACCAACGATTGAAGTTTCAAGTAATGGTGATGAAATTGCTTTTTTAGCTGCTTCAACTGCTCTGTTCTCTCCAGAAGAGACACCAATACCCATTAAAGCAGAACCTTGGTTAGACATAATTGTTTTAACGTCAGCAAAGTCTAAGTTTACTTCACCTGATACAGCGATTAAGTCAGAGATACCTTGAACACCTTGACGTAATACATTATCTGCTTCTTTAAATGCTTCCATCATTGGAGTTGATTTATCAACGATATCTAATAAGCGATCGTTAGGGATAACAATTAGTGTATCTACTGCTGCTTTCATAGATTCAACACCAGCTGCTGCTTGAGTTGAACGTTTACGTCCTTCAAAACCGAATGGACGTGTTACTACACCAACAGTTAATGCTCCCATTTCTTTAGCAATCTTAGCTACTACTGGTGCAGCACCTGTACCAGTTCCGCCACCCATACCAGCAGTTACGAATACCATATCTGCACCTTGGATTGCATCTTCAATTTGTTCACGTGACTCTTCAGCTGCTTTTTTACCAATTTCTGGATTTGCACCAGCACCAAGTCCGCGTGTTAATTTCTCACCAATTTGGATTTTAGATTCTGCTTTAGATAAGTTTAAAGCTTGTCCGTCTGTATTAATTGCAATAAATTCTACATTGTTCATGCCATGGTCGATCATACGGTTAACAGCGTTGTTACCACCGCCACCTACACCGATGACTTTTAATGTCGCTAAATGATTAAATCCTTGTTCAAATTCTAACATTTATATTTCCTCCTAGTCTTTTTGGCCCATCATTCAAATAGAGATTTCATAAGTTTTTTAAATTTGCCCTCTTCTTTTTGAGGTTGCTCTTGATCATCATAATGTTCTGTCGTATCGTGATGACTTTCATTGCTATCATACTTATCATCGTCGTCTACTTTATCTGTTCTTTCATGTGGTTCGTTGTAGTCTTCTTCATAAGTATTTTCATTTTTATTTGACTTACGTTTAAACCAGTCAAATCCACCTGATTTAGAAGTATGTTCTCTCTCGTTATCTTCAATAACTTCTTCTTCAAACTCATCATTATCTTGATAACTCATTGTAACATAATCGAGCAACTCATCAAAAGTGATGCTACTAGATATAGTAGAAATAGCTGATGTGAATTCTGGCTTTCTGATACCCATTTGTGACGGTGTATGAACTCTAATCTTTTCATTTACCATCGTATTAAGTAATTCTTTAACTCCTAATAAGTTTGAAGAACCGCCAGTTACAATGAAACCACCGTTCACTCTAGTTAACCCTAAGTCAACTAATACATCAAACACCTCATCAAAGATATCTTGCATTGTTCTCTCAATTACAGCACTTAAATCTTTCTGAGTATATTCAACTAATTCATCACTGTCTACTTGATCTACACTAAATACATCTTGATCTGATGCAGAGTTAGCATAAGCATGACCATATTGATGTTTTATCTTTTCAGCCGTTTCATATGTAGTATTTAGTTCTTCAGCAATATCATCAGTAATATCGCGACCTGCTAATTCTATTGAATCAGCGTCTACTAATTCTCCACGTTCATAAAAGGCGATTTGAGTTAAATCTTCACCAATATCTATTACACATGCTCCTAATTCTTTTTCAGTAGCTGTAAGAATTGAGCCATAATTATAAGCATCTGAATAAACATCTAAAACATCTACGCCACATGATTCTACACATTTAATCATGTTGATTAAGATAGATTTATGAATTGCAATAACTCCTGCTTCAACTCTTAATGAGTGTCTAGCAATCAATTCTTTAGGGTCCGATACTTCATTATCCCCATCCACAATAAAACGAATAGGGAATACATCAATTACATCAGTATCCGCTACATCATTTTTTTGGCGAATGCCTTCTAGCACTTCTTCAATGTGTGTGCCGTTTATTTCAGTATCTTCATAAAAATCAATTTCATTTGCTTCATCATATACTTCAGTACCTATGATAGGTAATTTTAAGAAAACTTCTTTAATGTCTACACCTGATGCGATAGAAGCTTTTTTAATTGTATCTTTAACTGCTTGTTTAGCAATGTCGAAATCATCAATTAATCCGTTCTTGATACCGCTAGTGTAGGTTTGTCCTGTACCTATCACATTTATTCCATTGTGAAATTTTTCGCCTACTATTGTTTTTACACTTGATGAACCAATATCTATGCTTACATAGTAATGTTCCTCCATAGATAGGCACCTCCTGACAAATTACTATTAAAATACACTATGTTTAGTTTACAATACGTCGAAAGGCTTGTGAACTATAAACACATATTAATATCGAAATTTTTTAATTATTTGAATCTGATTGTTCGTTAATTTTATTTAAAGCGCTTTGTAACTCATCTTTTGCATCAGTTTCTTGTTGTGATTTTTGACGAACATTTTGATCGGATTTTGAATCTCCGCTACTGTTTTCATTATACGGTATAAATGATGCACCTACAGATAAATCTATATAACCTTGGGTTTTCAAGTTGCCAGAGTCGTCTTTTGATAAAGATTGTGACATTTGAGGATAATATTTAATTTTATTAGCAATCGTTTTTATGTTGCCAACTACTTGCATATCATCTTGCATATATAAAAGAATTCGATTAGGGCTATTTTGCTTAGGTGCATACTTAATTTCTGAAATCATATCTCTAATTTCTGGAGACATCTTAGATAAAGATTTAATCATATTGCTTTTTTCTTCACCTTTAAATCCTTCTAAAATAGGTCCACTTCCGGCAATATTACCATCAAAGTTTTTCAATTCTTGATTTCCTTCTATAATTGGCACATATTTATTCTTTTCTTTAACAACACCTACAACTTGATTTTCAGTTATTTGCACTTTTAACGTATTCGGTAATTGCTTTTTAATTTTTACGTCTTTTATTAAATCATTCTTCTTCAGATTTTGAATACCTTTACGTTTACTATACGTATACATTCTTGAATTATCTTTTACATCCAAAGCTTTTTCAACTTGACTGTTACTCACATTGTTATTTCCACTAATTTTAATATTAGAAATTCTACTTAGTGGTGTAAACATGTAGAGTAAAAATAAAATTATTAATAATACTAAAAATGTAATGATAACGTACTGAATTCTTTTTTGACGCTTCCTTCGCTGAATTCTTAATTGTTCTTTTCTCTCTTGTGGTGATAAATGATCAAATTGTGTACTCTTGGCATGTTTTTTTCTTTTACGATTGTCATTGAACTCTTTAACTCTATCTTTAATAGATAGCTTATATGTGTTTTCACTAGAATTAGTGGAGAGTCTGTGACTATCATTCGTTTTGGTACTTTCAACGTTTTGAGCATTTTCATCTGATGTTTCATTAGATTGTTCAATTGCTTCATTTTGTTCCAATTGTTCGGATTCATTGGATTGATTATTAAAGTTATCTTCATCTATTGATTGATTTTGATCTTGTTGTTTAGAAGTCTCATTAGGCTTATTAATTTTATACAATTGAGCGTCATCTGTGGAAATTTTATTCTTATCCTTATGATTAGCATCATGATTTGAAAGGTGTTCTTCATTGTTTAATTCTCGATTTCTTTTTTCAATAAGACTTTGAATCGAGCTCACCTTATTATCTTTACGTCGTTTATCTTTCACTTGATTTCACAACCTTTAATAAGATGGTAAGTGGGCACGGAAACTTTCTATAAATCTTTCTCCACGTTCTTCAAATGTTTTATATTGATCCCAACTTGCACATGCAGGTGATAGTAAGACAACGTCATTCGGTTCGACTACATCTTGTACCTTTTTAACAGCGTCTTCAATATCTGTAGCTTTCACCACTAACTTACCTTGACTATTGCCAAGCTTAGCAAATTTTTCTTGAGTTTGACCAAAAACAACCATGACACGTACATTCTTCATATAAGGTATTAATTCATCGAAATCATTACCACGATCTAAACCACCACATAACCAAACGATTGGTTGCTTGAATGAATTTAATGCAAATTGTGTAGCAAGTGTGTTTGTAGCTTTAGAATCATTGTAATACTTGTTAGTGCGATTTGTACCTATATATTGTAATCTGTGATCTATACCAGAGAATGTCGTTAAACTATCTATAATTGCTTTTATTGGAACACCAGCTAAGATTGAAGCTAACACTGCAGCTAGAATATTTTCTAAATTATGTTCCCCAGGTAATACTAAATCATCTATATTAATGATTCTTATTCCTTGGTAAACAATAAACCCATCTTTAATATAAATACCGTCTACTTCTTGTTGAGTAGAGAAATACAATGTTTTAGCTTTCAAATTTTCAGACTCAATTAAATGTCTTTGATGATAATTACATATTAGGTAATCATTTTCTGTTTGATTTTTGTAAATCTGTTTCTTTGCATTTTGGTAGTTTTCAAGCGTTTCGTGATAATCTAGATGAGCAGAATATATATTTGTGATAATCGCAATATGCGGACGATATTGCTCTACACCTAGTAATTGGAATGAAGATAATTCAGTTATTAGATATTCATTAGGTGATGTTTCTTGTGCTACTTTAGATGCTACATAACCTATATTTCCAGAGAGTCTACCAGTCAATCTACTTTTCTTAAACATATCGCCAATTAAAGAACTCGTAGTTGTTTTACCATTAGTTCCAGTTATAGCTATAATCGGTGCTTCTGATATTAAATAACTTAATTCTACTTCAGTTAATATTTTTAAATGTCGCTGATATGCTTCTTGAATTATAGAAACTGTATAAGGAATACCAGGATTTTTTACTATAATTGGCTCATTATCTAATAATGATAAAGGATGTCCACCATCAACTATTTTAACTCCTAACGCCTCTAAATCCTTGGCATGAGGATCTTGTGACAAGTCTTTACCATCATTTACAGTCACATTGGCACCTAATTTGATTAATAACTTAGCTGCTTCATATCCGCTTTTGGCTAGTCCTACTACAAGAACATCTTTATTTTCTAATCCTGTATAATTGAGCATGCTAATGCACTCCTATCCATAATCCGATTAATCCTGAAATTAAACCTGCTGTCCAGAACACTGTCACTACTTTCCATTCTCCCCAACCACTTAATTCAAAGTGATGATGAATCGGGCTCATCTTAAAGATACGTTTTTTTGTAAGTTTATATGAAGCAACTTGCAACATAACTGAAGCTGTTTCAATTACAAATACCAGCCCAATTAGTAACAATGATAATTCTTGATTTAGCATAATTGAAATTGTTGCGAAAATTCCACCTAAAGCTAAACTACCAGTGTCTCCCATAAATACCTTTGCGGGATTAAGGTTATACGGTAGAAATCCTAATAATGCAAAAATCATTATAATACAAAATGCTCCAATTGCTGGTGAATCTAAAACAAAGCTCATAATGGCGTACATTGTAAAACCAATGATTGATAATCCTGTTGCTAAGCCATCTAAACCATCTGTTAAATTCACAGCATTTGAGAATCCAACTTGCCAAAAAACAATAAAAATCACATATGCAAAAGATAATGGAATACTAATATTTGTAAAAGGTATGTTTAGATTAGTTGAAAATTCTACAAGATGGAAAACATCACTTAGTAAAAAGAATACAACTGCAATTGCAATTTGTGCTAGAAATTTCTGCTTACTTGTTAAACCTTGGTTATTTTTCTTAACGACGATGATGTAATCATCAATAAAACCTATTAAACCAAAACCAATTGTTACAAATAATAATAAAATGATTGGATTTGAATTATCTACAAAGAAAATTGCAATAATTGAGGTAATGATAATACTAATTAGAAAAGTCAAACCACCCATTGTTGGTGTGCCTGTTTTTTTCATATGGCTTTGTGGACCTTCTTCACGAATGCTTTGTCCAAATTTCATTCGCTTCAGCGTTGGAATTAAAATAGGTACTAAGATAAAAGTAATTAATAGTGCGATAACCGCAAGTATAAAAAGCATAATTGTCTCCTTTATATATTTAATTTTTAGTTTTGTCTTCTGAGTTTATTAATTGATAATATCTCGTTCATTTTATCAATATTTTAAAGTAAATTCATTTAAAATTTGTATGAGATCGAATGACGCTTTTGAAGTAACACGAGCTAAAAAGAGAATGATATAACTACCCACTCACTTCTATTTGCTACTAAAGTTCTATTTTGTAACCTATGCTCACTGTGCTTGTCACAACTTTTAGACGTTCATTCAATTCTCATAACTTATCATCTACTTTTTTAAGTCAAATCATAATTACTCGTTAGAATCTTGACTATTGTTTGTCTGTTGTTCTTGTTCAGAAGAGCTAGAAGTATCATTCTTATTGTCTTTTTCCTTATCGTCTGAAGAAGAACTAGCTTTATCTTTATTAGAAGAGTCATTTGATGCTGTCTCATTGTCATTCGTATTCGTCGATGTATCGTCAGGATCTTCTGGAGATAATTCAATTTCAACCTTACTATTGTCTTTTAATGTGGTTCCATTGTTAACCGATTGTTTTGTTACATAGCCACTACCTTTAGTTGTAACGTTAATGCCAGTTAATTCTTGGAAGGCAAGTACATCATCTTTTGTCCAACCTTTCATATTTGGCATTGTAATATCACCATCAGTTAATAAGAGCACCTTACTATTAGGCAATAATTTTTTATTTGCTTTAATGGATTGAGATTTGACGTTATCTCCATTACCAATAACTGTTGCTTGTAAATCTTCAGATTTCAAACTTTCTTTTGCTTTATCAGTAGATTGTCCAGTTACATTTGGTACTTTTGAATATTGTGCAGATTTTGTTTCATCTTTTTTAGAACCTACATTTAAATATTTAAGTGTATTTTCCATAATTGGTTTAAAAGCCTTACTTACACCCATTTCATAAGCTTCTTGATCATTCTTTTGAGCTAAGCTCATACCGGCATAAACAATAACTTTGGGATTTTTCTTAGGCGCATCACCAATGAAACTTACAAAGTATGGATTTTCACCCTTAACATATCCGCCGCTCTTTTCATCCGCCACTTGGGCAGTACCTGTCTTACCTTCAATATCATAACCATCTACTCTATAATTCATCGCATGACTCTTCTTACTATTAACTACTTTATCTAATTCTGTTTCCACTTTACTTGCGGTAGAAGCAGTAATTGGTTTGCCAGCAATTTCTTTTTCGCCTTGATAGAACGTCTTTTTGGAAATTGGATTTTTAATACTATCCACAAACCACGGTTTAAGCATATTCCCTTTATTAAAAAAGGCAGATTGTGCCTGAATCATTTGTACCGGCGTAACAGTTGTAGATTGCCCGAATGCTGACGTTTTTTGTTGCAATTCATTCGACCAAGCGATATTACCTTCTGCTTCGCCATCAAATAGACCACCAGTTGGTTTACTAAAGCCAAATCTTTCGTACCATGATTTCATTTTGTCAGCACCTACTAAGTCTTGTAAGTGCATCATCAGTGTATTTGAAGAATAAGTAAAGCCTAATGACATTGGAATTTCGCCCCAACCAGTTTTATTCCAGTCGGAAATTCTAGAACCCATGATATCACGATGTCCAGACTCATATTTTTTCTTAGGATTAAACTTACCTTCCTGTATAGCTGCCGCTAAACCAAATGATTTAAAAGTAGAACCTGGTTCATACGTATTTTGATATAAATCATTCGCCCATTTTTTCCCGAAATCTTCACCTGTCTCAGGATTAAACGTAGGACGTTGACTGAATGCTAAGATTTCACCTGTTTTAGCATCCATGACAACAGCAAATAAATCTTTTGGTTGATACCTCTTAACCATATCATCCAATGCTTCCTCAACGAATACTTGAATATTTGAATCAATTGTTAAATGAACATCATCACCACGTTTAGGTGATTTTTCATTTTTAGTATTTGGAGCAATATATCCCCAAATATCTTGTATATAAGATAATGCACCTTTAGTTCCACTTAAATAACTATCAAAGATTTTTTCAACACCAAGTGCACCTTTTAATTCGCCTGTATCTGGATTTTTTTGTGCCATTCCTATTAAGTGAGACGCAAAATTACCATTTGGATAAAAGCGTTCAGTTTCTGGATATAATGTAATACCTGGTAAGTCCATTTTTTCCAGTTTTTGTTTATCTTGATAAGTTAAATTAGTTCCTTTTTGACCAAATTCCACTTGGAAAGCTTTTTTCTGATTAAGTTGTTTTTCAATTTCTTCCGGTTTCATGTCTATAATTTTAGAAAGTTCTTTAGCTGTCTTCTTTTTATCCTCTACATAGCGAGGTTTGTCTCCACTTTTACCTGCGCTTTTATCGACTACCGCTACAACTTTATATCTTTCGACATCTTCGGCAAGAATTTTACCGTTTCTATCATAAATCTTGCCTCGTTCAGCTTGTTCATTGTTTTGAACTAAATATTTTTCATTCGCTCGCATTACTAAATCTTGTCCATCAGAATGCCCTGTGATCATAATATATGAATATCTTAAAACCAATATAAAAAAGAGCAGTCCGAATATACCAACAAGGAGGACTGCTCCTAATTTATTTTTTCTAATTTTAATTTTTCGCTTCGCCATTTGTACGCACTACCTTTACATTGTCGTTATTTAGGCTCATACCTTGTGCTTTAGCCTTGTCGTAAATGCGTTGGTAAGAAGAACTTTTCTTAATTTCAGATTGAATTGCGCTATTTTCACTTGATTGTTGTTCAATTTTGGAGTCTAAATCTGCAATCTTTCCATTCGTATCATACGCATCCATTTTTAAAGATAGCATATAAATAGCAATAACTGCAATTGCAGTAACAAGTGTTATGTATAAGTATTTCTCAAATCTTGTGAGTTGAACTACAACCTTCTTAGTAACTGTTCTTGTTTGTGGTTCCGATTGAGGTTGTTGTTTCGGTATACTATTGTGCTGGACGTCTTCATATGGTTCATATATTTCTTCTACAGCCATCGTCAATTACTCCTTATTTTAAAATTTCTGCAACACGTAATTTTGCACTGCGCGCTCTGTTATTTTCATCCAAATCTGTATCCGTTGCCGTAATTGGTTTACGATTTACTCTTTTGAGTTTAGGTGTGTAAGCTTCAGGAATAATTGGTAACCCTCTAGGCACATCAGGACCCTTTTCATACTCTTGAAACATTTGTTTGCATAATCTGTCTTCTAAAGAGTGGAAAGTGATTACTGAAATTCTGCCTCCAACTTTTACAAGCTCGATTGCCTGCTCAATTGAATCTTCGAATGCAGATAATTCGTCATTAACAGCAATACGTATAGCTTGAAATACACGTTTTGCAGGATGACCACCTTTTCTTCGAGCTTTAGCAGGAATGCCCTCTTTAATGATGTCAACTAGCTCTAATGTAGTTTCGATAGGCTGATGTTCACGATGTGCTTCGATTCGTCTCGCTATTTGTTTAGAAAATTTCTCTTCACCATAGCGATAAAAAATCTTAACAAGTGCTTCATATGGCCATTGATTGACTACTTCGTATGCGCTAAGTTGCTGCGTTTGATCCATTCTCATATCAAGTTTAGCATCATGATGATAACTAAATCCTCGCTCTGGAACATCCAATTGTGGACTAGAAACGCCTAAGTCATAATAAATCCCGTCTACCTTTTCAATGTTTAAGTTTTTTAAAATGTCAGTTAATTCTCTAAAATTACTATGCACGAACGTGACTTTATGTAGATGATCTTTCAATACCTCTTTAGCATTATCTAATGCTGTAGTGTCTTGATCAATCGCAATTAATCTACCGTCATCGTTTAATTGATTTAATAAATAGAGTGCATGACCCGCGCCACCAAGCGTACAGTCTACGTAAATACCATCTTCTTTGATGTCTAAATAATCAATTGTTTCGTTAAGCATGACGCTAATATGATGAAACACGACTTATTCCTCCATTAAAAATCAAAATCTATTAAATCTTCAGCAATATCTTCGAAACTCTCTTCAGATTCATCATAAAAATCATTCCAAGTTTCTCTATCCCAAATTTCAATTCGATTTGAAACACCTATTACTGTACATTCTTTAGTTAAACTAGCGTACTTCCTCAAATTTTGAGGAATGTTAATACGCCCTTGCTTATCCAATTCCACTTCGATGGCACCTGAGAAGAACATACGCATAAACTTACGTGCGTCTTTCTTTGTCATAGGTAAGGTTTTCATTTTTTCTTCTATTTGTTGCCACTCTTCAAGTGTGTAACCGAATAAACATTTATCAAGGCCTCGCGTGATAATAAAACGTTCGTTTAAGTCATATCTAAACTTAGATGGAATTATCATACGTCCTTTAGCATCAAGTTGATGTTCGTATTCTCCCATGAACATTATTATCACCTCACCTTATTTATAATTTACCACATATCCCCACTATCCTCCACTAATTCTGTAAAATATCTTAAAATTCTTTTTTTTATACAAAAAAAACCTATTTTATCATTTCGATAAAATAGGTCTAAAGCTTGATTTATTAAGGTTTAATAATGATTTGATCAAATGTATATTCAAGTGGTGGGAAAGTGGAGGGACTAAACACATCAATCCCAAAATCATTCATAATTTGTAATGGATTCCAGATTCTTTCTTGTAATCCGTGGTGAGGATGTAATACTAAATCCAATTCTCTAAATTGTCTCATACTAATATCATTCTCACGTTCAATATTTAACAAATAGCGTTTCAGTAAATAATCAAATTGTTTATTATGAATTTCTTCATTTTTAGTTACTAAATTGAAATTATCTTGATTTTCCTTAACTTCATTTAATAATTGTTGATACACATTTTCATGTTTTGCTTTCAATTCTTCTACTTGTTGTATAAACGTATCGGAAGCTTTTTCACGTACAAATTCATTTTTGTCATCATCGATACCATTTTGAATAACTTTTTCAACATTTAGGCTGTATTGTTTAAGTAGTTTTTGTGTTCTTTCCATCATATATGTCATCTTCATACGTGGAAGAACGATCGGCATTTCTACATTAAGTAATTTGAATACATTATTTAGTTCTGCCCAATATTTAATTTCACTTGGACCACCTATGAATGCTACTGTATTAAATAACCATTCTTCCATGACTGGTCTCGTAACGACGTTGTTTGAGAAACGCTCCGGTTCTGTCTCTATTAATTCAATTAATTCCTCTTCAGAGTAAGTAATATCAGATTTACTTAATTTAAAAAGATTATCTTCTTTTGATATTAATTGACGCATACCATCCTCATGAAGGAACAAATGTACATTAGTATCTGTCTGTATCATTTGTGTTAATCCCGATGCAATGGTTTGCTCTTGTGTTTGTCTGAATACTTGATTAATTTTAGAATGATTAGTTACTATTTGTTTGAGTAATGGCTTTTCAAGTTGTCTAAGCTTATCGTTCTGTGCATCGATGAGTAGCACACCGTGTTCTTTAAAGACCGCATGCAATAAAGCCTTAAATATATCAGTCCAAGTATCAAACTCATTAATTATATCCACGCATAATTTATATAAAGGTTTAGAATGATTAGTTTCTTTTAATTCTTCGAAGAAAAGATTTAATGCATTAAGCATAGCTTCCTTATCAGGAGTATATCTTGAAACATTTGTTTCTGGAGGTGTCATTGTATGGTACTTCACTTTCTTTAATTGCGCCTCTTTTGCATTATAAACATACGTATGATTCACTTCATCAAAATCATGATCCTCTCCAGCAATCCAAAACACAGGAACAACCGTTTCACCGTATTCTTTAGTTAGTTGACTACTTAACGTTACTATCGAAAGAATTTTATGGAAAGTGTATAAAGGTCCCCCAAACAATCCTGCTTGTTGACCTCCAATAACTACTTTAGCTCCTTGTTCAAGCGCCTCAATATGCTCTAGCTGAGAAGTAGTTAATTTCAAATCGGCCATATAGTCTTTAATGATTTGTGCTAATTGTTTTTCTCTACCATTATTAGGACGTTTCATCTTAGTCGTGAAACTAGCTGTCTCAACTGGGTTATATTGATAAAATTCTAATAAACTTTTATCACTTTCTTTTAATTTTGAAATAATTGAATCTTTTTCTTTAAAATGAGTTACTCGACAGTCCATATCTATACTCCTTCAACATAGCTATTACTCATATAGTATAAAGATTATAGCATTGTATGACAATTTAACGGCTTAAAAATTTGTAATTTTTGAAGTGAAATTTACCCTTTCGTCCTGAAAATACAATTGAATGAATTTTACATATTATTTAAGTTATAATATAACAAAAGAAATAAGGGGGATAACGCAAATGAGTGAAGTAAAACATCTTGAAATTAATTATAAAACAGACGAATTGTTTGAAGCTTTTAGAGAATTCGGTAACAAAGATTTATACATGGTTGAAGAACTACAAGGCCAAATGATCGATGCCAGTTCTGAATCACCATTCTATGGCATCTTTCACGGTGAAAACCTTGTTGCCCGAATGGCTTTACTAAAAAAGGGTGACGTTGAAGAAATTTACTTCCCAGAATTCGATGATTATTTACTACTTTGGAAACTAGAAGTTTTAGATAACTATAAAAATAAAGGGTACGGTCAGTCACTTATTGATTATGCAAAATCTTATAATATGCCTATCAAAGCCATTGCACGTCAAAATTCTAAAGAATTTTTAATGAATCAAGATTTTGAGGATGTACACGCTAAAAATCCTGAAGGTCATGATGTACTCGTATGGGCTCCTAAATAATTAAATAGAATATGGAAAAGCTATGGAGTGATAAAAGTTCTATCAGAATCTTTACCACTCCAACTTTTTGCATAAAATGTTTTTACTCATTTTCAATTAAATCAACTAATTCACGCAATGATTTAATTTCGTAATCTGGATTTATACCAGAATTATTCTTTTTATTTCTTACATTAAACCAGCATGTAGCTATTCCCGCATTTTTTCCGCCTAATACATCTGAAGTTAATGAATCACCAACAATAATGGTAGATTTTCGTTTGTCCTTACCAATTTTTTCAAAAACATAATCAAAAAACTCAATCATTGGCTTTTGATAACCGGTTTCCTCTGATATAAATACACCATCAAATATGTCTTTAAATTGTAATTGAGCGATACGTCTTTTTTGAGTATCTGTAACACCATTAGTAACAATATAAAGTTTATTGTTTTGAGCTAATCGATCTATCGTTTCTAGAGTGGAATCAAAATGCTTAATGGGTGCTTTAGCTAATTCATCCCTAAAAGTAACATCTGCTTGTTTACCATCCACTTCAATACCATAATGATTAAAATATTCAATGAATCTGTGTGAAAGAACTTCATCTTTAGTTAGTTTATTCTTTTGAAAAGCCTCCCAATGTGCCTGATTAATTTGTTTAAAAAATTGAAAGTCTTCTGCTGTTGGGTAATGATGATAATGTTTGGCCATATTGTGAAAAGCTTTATCTTCGGCATCATAAAAATCAACTAATGTATCATCGAAGTCTAATAATATTGTATTATATTTCATATTTTCATCCTTAACGTTTATTTTCTAAAATCTATTTTAACAGAAATATATTTATAAATTAAAAAAAGACCAGAGCGCTTGCCCTGGTCCATGATAATTAGAATTTCAAATTAGAAGCCGAAAATTTTACCTAAAACACTGATTCCGTTTTCTACGATACCTACGATGCTTGTACCCATTTTACCCCAGTCTTTATCTTGTCCTGCTTGTACTGCTGCTGCAATTGCTTCTGCTAATTTTTGCATATTTATCTCTCCATTTCTCTATAATTTTTATGATTTAAACTAAGTTTTAAAATAAACGTTAAATTAGAAACCAAAGATTTTACTTAATTCAGTTACACCGTTTGAAACGATATCTAAGATACTTGTACCTAATTTAGTCCAGTCTTGGTTTTGACCTGCTTCAATTGCACTTTTTACTGCGTTTGCGATTTTTTCCATGATTACTATCTCCTTTATAATGTTTATTTATATTTTCAATAAATGTTATATGTGGAAACTTAGAATCCGAATAATTTACCTAAAATGCCAACACCGTTTTCTACGATACCTACAATGCTTGTACCTAATTTAGCCCAATCTTGGTTTTGGCCTGCTTGAACTGCATCTGAAATTGCTTGTACTAATTTTGACATTTAAATCGCTCCATTCTTTTAATTTTATATATTTAAATTGTTTGATTTTTAAATTTAGAAACCAAAGATTTTACTTAATTCTGTAACACCGTTTGAAACGATATCTAAGATACTTGTACCTAATTTAGTCCAGTCTTGGTTTTGACCTGCTTCAATTGCACTTTTTACTGCGTTTGCGATTTTTTCCATGATTACTATCTCCTTTATAATGTTTATTTATATTTTCAATAAATGTTATATGTGGAAACTTAGAATCCGAATAATTTACCTAAAATGCCAACACCGTTTTCTACGATACCTACAATGCTTGTACCTAATTTAGCCCAATCTTGGTTTTGGCCTGCTTGAACTGCATCTGAAATTGCTTGTACTAATTTTGACATTTAAATCGCTCCATTTCTTTTTATTTAAAGTATTTAAATCTTAATGTATGAAATTCAATAGATACATTAAGCTATTTCTTAAAACCAAAAACGATTAATTGGTAAGTTTTTGTTTACCTATCGTTTTGTTACTTATACTATATAGTGATTTATGCTATTTGCGTTCTATCTTTCTTAACTTATAAATTAGACATCAAAACTGTAGACCTTTGATTATATAAAACACACTTAGGCATTCAAATATGTTGTGCAAAATCTGACAATTCTGCAAACGTTTACAATACCTTTACATTAGCTTTATATTTCTTTAAAATTCACCTTGTTTTATAAACGCTTTAACCTACTAAGAGACCATTGCAAGTCTAGGATTCTCAATACAACCATTTATTTAAACAGACAAGTGAATATACTCTAGTCCTTTTCAACTATTTAATTAATCGTAATGTTGGTCATTGCAACTTTATTAATTTCTGTATTTCACTATTTATCATGGTACTTTTATTTAGTAATTGGATTGAGTATATGAATAATAGATGAGAATAATTTCAACACTTGTGATCTATTTATTACTTTATTCATAAATGTTTATAGTTTGTTCATAGTTGCTTATAATGCATCCTATTGGTTCTATACATTTGATTACTTCTGCGTCCATATGGCTTGAAGATATTAATTCAATTGCTCGACTTTATGTGTTATTGCACTTGCACATCGTCGATATGAGTTACAAATACACATAATTAGTGAAAAATATAAACTTTTTTTATATTAAAGCTATTGCTAAATAAGGTTTCTTTAGCTATAATAATTCTTGTGTTAAAAATTCATGTCCTGGTAGCTCAGCTGGATAGAGCAATGGCCTTCTAAGCCATCGGTCGGGGGTTCGAATCCCTCCCAGGACGCTATTAATCGAAAATTAAACACTTTTCGAAATTAAGAACCCCATAACGACGGGGTTCTTTTTATTTTGTCTATTAATAACACACCATATAATACAAATTTTTAGGGACTTTTTAGGGACCCGAGTCCCTCGCATAAAAAACCACGCTCATAAGAACGTGGTTTGTGTTTTATTCAAAATATCCAATTTCTGCAGCAACTTCTGTTAAACTTTCTTTACCTTTCAATACATCTTTAATATAACTTTCTGCGTCTTCTCTATTTACGAAGAATACGCTCTCGATATAAGTTTCTTCCTGTTGATCTTTTTCTAACCATTTATCATAAAATAACTTCATATCTTCTTTTTCTAATTTATCGTGATAAGGAACTTCGTAAGTTTTGCTTGTAGCAACTTCATATAATGCACAAACTTTATAATCAACTTCTGAAAGTGTGGCAAATTCTACGTTATACTCGTAATCTCCCTCAATATCGATAAAGTATTGCCCTAAATCTTCAATTAATTCAACTTCTCCTAATACTACATCTTCAATCATTTTGTTATTCAATTCGTTCATTTTTTCTATCCCCTTTTGATAATTATACAGTTTTTCGACTGTTTCCAAGGTTAAGTTTTTCAATTGTCTTTTTTTATTTCTCAATTCACTAATATTTCCATATGATACACCTGTATCTTTTTGAATTCTGTAATTTGATATTGATTTATCATTTAATAACTTTTGTATTGTGTTTTTTATCTCACTTAGATTATTCATAAATTTAAGAAATGAACCGAATTAATTTAGAATGTTAAGATTAAATTTATAATTGATAGTATTAAAATAACGATTGATAGATAAAATGTAATTGTAATTCTTTTTTCACTTTTCATCTTATGCACCTCCATATATAATGAGGTTAAGGGCTTTCGCCCTAACCTGTTTAGAAGAACGTTTTAATAAGTGCTATGATTTGAATTATTAGGCTCGCTACCATTAACCAAATCGTTAGTTCTTGTTGACGTTCTTCTTTTTTTCTTCGTTTTCGGTTCATTTCGTTTGTCCCTCCTTTGCTATAATACAATTATATCTCATACGAGATATAAAAGCAATAGTTTCTATCTATTTTTTCGAACATTACGCATAAAAAAATAACCGTACCTATTAAGATACGGTTACTAGTCCTCTTTTCTTCTTATATTATTTACTGTAGCGTTAATCATACTTACCACTATGTTTCCCAAAGATAAAGTCCCAATAATGCCTGCTGCCCATTCTTTTCCAAATATACCTAATACTACTGATCCTATAATCCCCGCGATGGAAATAATCGTACTTGAATTAATTCCTTTTGTCGTAATTGAATCATTACTTTTGTAGTACTTTTCTTGCTCCACAATTTCTAAGTTCATTCTATGCTGCTGGTTCTTTTCAGCCATTTCCATAATCCTGTTAGCTGAACCTGGTAAAACTTCTTCATATTTTTTAAAATCCTCAGGGTCTGGAAGAGGTCCACTTTTAGTTAAAGAAATTTCACGTGCTATAATTTCGCGTCTTTCATCACTATTATTAGCATTCTCTAGTTTTCTTTCTAACACTTCTGCATCGTTAGACTGTTTTGTATCAGTATCCATGATTTAGTTCCTTTACTTTTGGATATGCGTTTAAAGCTTTTTGCATATCTGCACCTGTAGCGTACCAATCACTTTCTAATTGATTTATATCACTTCTCGATTGTAAGCTATTTTTACGTAATTCATTTCTTTTTTTACCATAATATCCATTCATATCTCCAGAAATCATGTATGCTGTGGCTATTGTTTTGAAAATTTTTTGCATAAAGATCTCCTCCTAATATATTTACATATTAATATGTAAACGTAAAAATAACAACAAATTTATGATTATAAAATTAAAAATGGGCACAACTACTTAAAAAGGTACGATATTTTATAACATAAAAAAACAGGGACAAGCACCGTCATGCTTATCCCTATACCGAACTGATAGTGAAATGTCGTCTGAATGTATTATAATAGCATGTATAAACTTTAACAAGGTTATTGCAAATTAATTAAACATATTAATATACTTCTATGATTCTCAATCGCTCGTGCCATATCCAACCATTGTTATTTTTAGAATAAACACGACACCAACCGTCTTTAACTTCAAATACATAGAATTGGTTATAACCTGCTCTATATACGTCGTTTGTTGTATACCATTTCTTACCTTTAAATTTAACTAAAGTGGCTCCGTAATGGTCAACTCTTGCTCTAAATTTAACTTTAGATGATTTCTTCATCGTTTTAGGTGGAATGCTACCAACTTTTAATCCAGTAGTGCTATCTAGTTTATTTTTCTGATTGACTATTTGTTTATTCGGTTTATTCGCTAATTTACTTCCACCTGAAGTTTTATAAATATTTTTAACGATAAGACGTTCATACCATACAAAACCGTTATTACTAGCACTGTATACTCTAGCCCAACCATCACGAATTTCATATACATAGAATACGTCGCCCGGTTTATATTCTTCATTTGTTGTAACCATCACATTATTGTGGTTAGGTCTACAAATAGTGACACCTGCGTTATCAGCAATTGCTTTGAAATATGGTTGATTACTCCAAGTTAATTTTTTAGGCGGCTTTTTGTTAACTGTAATTGAACTGTTAGATTGACGTTTTGTCGCTTTAACTTCTTTAATATCTGTTAAATCTACGCTATCATCGGCAAAGTCTGGAACAATGAAGTGGGTTAAGCCTGTATAATCATCTTCACGCAATTTAGCTGGTGTATTGGCATTTCCATCATAGTTTTGCTCTAAGATTGTGAATGTTTTTGTACCACCCGAATTGTCCCAAACTAAACCTGTATGTCCCCATTCTCTATAAATACCTTCAGTATACACTGCAATAGCACAAATAGGAGGAACATAATTCCTTGTATTTTTAACTACTTTCCAACCTTTAGGCATAGCATTTAAAGTATGCAATTCTTTGGCATTACCATAAAATCTTACGCCACCTGTCACATGATATATGAAGTCTACAACGACATCAGCACATTGAAAAGCATACATATTATCAAAATCTACAAACTGACCTTTCAGACTGTGCATGTATTCAATCGCTTGTTTATACTTAACCACACTTTTGGGCGAAGGTGTCGGCTTTTTGCTTGTTTTCGTTGATAATTTCTTACTTGGTGCAGGTTTAACGCCATTAATGTATTTAGCAATCTGTTTATCTAAATGCTTAACGTTTCGTGAATATCCACACGCTTCTAATAAGTTACCAGGATCAATTTTATCTGCTTGAATATCTTGGTGACCTGGCACTTCGGTTTTGTAATCAATATCCCAATAATTACATAAATAAGCTAAAATACGTGCCATATTATCTAATGACTTACGCGAACGTTCAATATTGCCTGGGAAGTAACTACCTTCTACACCAAACGCTACATCGTTAGCGTCTGCATTGTACCATTGATTATCGGTAGGCGTGTTATATAATACATGCCATGCTTTTTCTGTTACTGGAATACATACAATGCACTCTTTATCGTCAACAAATATATGAGCACTCGCAACTAACGACCAATCTATCATGTAAGTGTTTTTATAGTAATTTACGTTTGTCTGTGCAGTTGTGTGTGGGTTTCCAGTGTCGTGCGCTACCGCAAACAAAGGTTTTTTACTTGTTAAGGGTTGCCCGCTTCTACGTGTCCCAATCGGTAAAAAATCATACTTAACTGGGACGCCATTCCATTTTTCTGCCATTATCCACGACCTCCGCCAATTTTATTATTTTTATCTTTAGTTGAACCTGTACGTGGTCGAACTGTTTCCCAAATACCAGTCGCCATTAGTCCGCTTATTAAGCCAGCAAGCAACCGACCGCCAATTGATAACTCTGTTACGATTTCAGGAATAAACGCTGTAATACCTCCTAAAACAATACCAATACCAATGGCAATTAAAGGCACAATATTTTTAGGTACGCCAGCTTGCTTAACTAATTGTGTTAATGCGATAGTTATAACTGAAATCACTGTTGCAAATGCAATAATACTTTCCATTTTTTCACTCCTTATTCAAAATAAAAAGCCAACCTAAAAAGGTCAGCTTAAAATATCATTAATACTATTTGTGTTATATTTACCGTTATTCTTAAAATTAATAATAGATATTGCAATAGTAAGTAACGCAGTATATCCAAAATCAAACTCATCTGTGTTTGATTGATGTTCGAGTATGCTTGCAAAAGTAGGAGTACCTTCTTTTGATGTTTGTGTCGCATACCAACCATTTGCCGTTGGTGCATATTGAGTATTCCACTCCATTGTTCCAGCGTTAGGTGCTGTTAATTTTAATGTTTGTAAAATATCTTTTGATAGTAGCTTATAATATGGATATCTTGCGTTCATATCAATACCACTTGTACCACCAGTTGTTGTATGACAATTAATTGCAATATAAGGTTTTACCTTATTGAATTTTGAAACAACGGCTTGTATTTCACTTTCAGACAATGCGCTATCTCCTTTTGCGTTTGGGTCAAATGGTGGTTTAACCGCTGCGATATGCCAAAGATTATCAAAATTACGATTTAAGTTAATACCACGTGATTGAGTGTACTTGACATTCTCGTAACCCCATGGGTTTACGCTAGGAATGTAATATACACCAAAAGTATCTCTAATTTTTTTAGTGGCTCTTTTATCTATATGGCCGTCTCCCCACACATCACAAATAAAATCCAATGTGTAGTAACAACTATGCCACTCAGAACCATGAATGTCAGCATCAATCCAATAAACTGGTTTATCTAGATTTAAACTATAGCCATATATCTTGAATTCCCCATCTTGCGATATACCAATTTCTTCTTTTTTAAAACCTAAAGGTAAAAGTTTCTTATCAACATAATCAATAAAGTCGTTGTATTTAGGTAAAGGGTTAACATGATACTTCCATTTTCTAAAATAACTTTTATACATAGTATCTACCTACAATCTTGATAGCAGAATTGATTGTTAACTCACTGTTATTTTTAACAGTAATTTTAAAACCATTACTAAAATTAAGATTTTTAATCGCAACTTTATATTGTTTTTTAGAGGGGTTATAATCTAAAAAATCAGTGTTAGGATAACCGTAACTTATAATATTTTCGATAGATAATGGCATTTTACTGGAATCTTGTGGATTAACTATACTCGCTATTTGATAGTTATCATTATCATCAACATAAGCGATTTCTAGCTCTAAATTAAGGTCATTCGCGCCAATTTCAATGTAATCAATTTGTGATTTGTTTGTAGTATTATACAGTTCGTTCGAAGATCCATTAGTATAAGATATGATATCTTCTTTGTAAATCTGTTTAGAATCAACTAAATTATTCACTGTCGCTTGACCGTTTGAAGGTGAGTTATTTGTACCTCCTGCTGTTTTAGGGACGATATCGCTCGAAATTTTAATTGGATACTTTTCGCTAGAAACTAACGTATAACCAAAATCTTCATATGGCAAAACAAGTGTGCCATAGTTCATCATAAAATTATCTTTCGCAGTTTTTACAATCGAAATAATAAAATAATCAGCATTGGCTATACTATCCAAATTTAAAGTTGTAGTTTCGTTTGCATTTTTTCCTGAGCGTGCTAATAAAACATCATTCTTATCGAATACTGCCCATTTGACACTATTTTCGGTGCTAAAAGATACAGGCTTGTTTTCTGCTTTTATTTTATTTGAGACAAGCCAATCTGCGTCATCAGTCATTGCACCGTTATTATCAAGCGTTTTATTGAAAGTAACAGTATTTTTGTTGAATATGTTTTTAGATTTTTTATAATTTAATAAGTTATCTAAACCGATTTTTATATCAGAATTCAAAACTTTGTCATCTTGATATTCTTCATGTGGTAACAATGCGTCGCCTTTATTAATCATCATTTGGCCTACCGGCGTGTTCGAAAGGAATCTAATATAATTTAAATTCTTTGCATATTTATTTGAATAACTTGTTCCTGCAACACCAACACGAGATATAAATTTTTTATTTTCATCAAACATGGCCATTGCATTAACGCCTTTTGTATAGTTAATTTGTTCGTTCACTTTCAAGGGAATAAAATCACTCATCCAATAATTAGGTTTATCTACAATGTCTCCATTACTATCAACATTTTTATCAAATTGTATAGTATGAGGATTAACTAAATTGTTACTTGCTACTTTTGAGATGAAAGTCGTTTTTTCGGGTGTGACATTTGAAATATACTCTGGTTTTAAATTTGCAACATCCCCAAAAGGTTTTTCATAAGGCATTAATATCTTTCCTTTATTAAACATTAATTTAGAACTATCATTCGAAGATATAATTCTAATGTACTTCAAATTAGATACATTAGGAGCGCTGTAAGGACTATTACCTATACCAACTCTACTGATAAAATTCATATTTTCATCATATAAAGCTAATCCATGAGTACCGTTTGTATAACTTATGTACTCATTTGAATCCATAGGTATATATTCACTAATAAAACGTGTATTATCATCTATAATATTTCCGGCAGAATCAATGTTTTTGTTATAAGTTATTTTGTTGATATCTAGTAAATTTGAACTTTTTTTAACATCAAAGAAACTTGTTTTTTCTGGTTTAATCGTACTATCCATGATTTTATTATTAGAAATACTGTTATCTTCAATTCTAAAATCTGCTAGACCTTGATTAGTTAAATTCTTCATTAACTCATCTTTTTCATCTCGAGTTAAATCTTCGAATTTAAGGTTAAAGTCTTTATTATTAATCTTTAGAAATTCCTTGATTTCTCTATCTAATTGCTCTCTAAAATCTTCACTTAATAATTCCATTAATTGACCGCTCATAACGTTTTTAACAATATCTTCTAAAAGATCACCAGTGATTTCTTTCCCTAAACGTCGTGCCACTCCATCTTCTTCAATATAAAAATAGAAGTTAGCGACTTGTACGCTTTCACTTTTATTTTCTAAATAGATGTAAACGTCCATCTTACCAGCATGACGAATAACATAGTCGCTAACAATATATTGAATAACACCACTTTCAGGTATAACGATATCAATTGGCTCATTAGAAAATACAGAACCGTCTGCTGCAACAATATCAATTCTAGGTGTCATATCAGCTGTGTACAGATTAACGGAATCGTACACCTTTTCGTTACCATAATTCACTTCACGTTTTAAATAAATTTTGAATGCAGCAGTATCTTTATCCATTGTATATAACGTCACATCTACGTTTCCTAAATTAACGCCACGTTCGTTAATATTCGTTTCAATTTCCTTTGTTTTATAAATATCTGCCATTTTGACACCTCTTTCATAAAATTAGGACTACATGCTGTCAGCACATAGTCCTGTAAATTAAGATTTATATCTATCTCGTATGAAATATTCGCCTTTCATACCGATTTGTGAGTATAAGTTATAAATGGTGTTCGCTTGATGCTTACACCAGTTAATATCTGTTGCATATTGATGATTTCCCGGTGATTGCGGGTTCCAACGCATACGATAAAGTGTTTGTTGACCATTATCGATATAACCTCGTCTTACAAACTTAGCTCCACCGATAATAGCTTTAGCTGGTGTAGTCCAACCGTAACTTTTAGCTAATGTCATAGCATAGTTAGGATTAGAATCATATGCACCTATACCAAAGTAGTTGTACGCTCCATATCGGCCACTTGCAAAGTTTGAAGTACCATATCCACTTTCTAAGAAAGCATGAGCAATTAAATATATTTCGTTGATATTATACTTCTTACAACCGTCTGCAAAGGCTTGTCCCTGTCCAGATAATGTTCCTTTACCTTTTAAGATTTGGTTTAACTTACTAACTGGAATACCTTGATATTTGCCTAAATTAAGCATTTGGTAACGCATTTTGCTATTATTCCAAATCGTTGCGTTATTCATAGCTGCTGATGTAGCACTTCGACTAGCGTTGTACCAACCACTACCATAGTTAACTTGTGGCGCTCTAGCCATTTGAATGTTAAGCGCATTATTGTAGGTGTATTTACTATAAACGACTGTAACAGTAGGCGTTTTCTTAACTGACGTTTTTCTTGGTTTAGTCGTTGATGTTTTATTATCACTACTTGAAGTAGTTTCATCATCTTTTGACACTTCGACTTTAATCTTACGTTTAGTTATTTTATCTGACGGAATATCATTGAGTAATTTTTTTCTATTTTGATATAGATTGATTAATGCCTCTATTGTCTTATCTTCAACTTTTTTACTTGGCTGACCTTTAGTTACTGTGTCCCAAGCGCCATGTTCTAAAATAGTGCGCCAATATTCACTTTCAATTATGAATGATGATTGTTTCATTGGAATGTTATGAAACTTCATACGACCAATTAGATAAATCATTGCATGTATTTCGTTTAAAATGAAATCGTTTTTACTATCTGAGTAATCGCCACAAACTTCAATAACTAGACAATCTGGTGCGCTTGGTACTTCGATTTGCTCATATCTTGGTTGCCAAATGTAATTTCTATCAATGTAGTAATGTGGTAATTCAGATGTTCTAATGTATTTGCGTCTAGTTGTATATAAATCAAGTACACTACACATTGTTCCAGCGTCACGTATTAACACTTTTTTAGGGGAACGACCTCTGTCTTTACCTTTTGCTATTCTGTGAGGAATAAATGCAGGAAAGTTTGTTTCTACATCATCTACCGTAAACTTAACTTCTTTAACTTCTTTGACTACCGTTTTTGTTTCTTTTTCTTCTGGTTTAGTAGTTGGTGTAGTTGTGTTCGTATCTTTAGGTTTATCTGGCTCTGTCGGTTTTGGAGTAGGTTTCTTAGGCTCTGATTTATATGGAGGTCTGACGAAATAAAGACTTCCGCCTCTACCACTATAATCATGGTTTACATATGCAGCGACTGAACCTCTGTATTGGTTTGCTCCATACCAGTTTTGATCAACGCAACGAAAATGTTTTTTATCACTTGGACCAACAACAATTGCAGTATGTCCTGCCCATCCATAAGTCCAAACAGCTACGTCACCCGGTTTTGGAACGAACGAAGGTGTATTTGCGTATATTTTCCATGACGTATTTGGATAGTTGCTACGTCTTGCCATAGCGTTTGCGTTACCCCATGTTCTAAAGCCCCAATATCGTTCAAAAATATAGTTAGGTAAGTCCCAACATTGATAACCATATCTTCCATCTATATTGACACCACGCCGATTATTAGCCATCCATTTCGCCCAACTTGCTACTTGCGAAGCAGTCGGCTTACCACTTGAAGGTAAAATTGCCATTTATCCACCTTCTTTTTTGCATAATAAAAAGCCGATACACGCATGTATCGACTTAAAACATATATTGTGCTAATCCAATTGCACCGCCGATGATACCACCAACTGTCGTTATTAAAGCAACTGATATTTGCACACTATTTTTTTGTTTTTCTGAAATTGTACCTTCTAATTTTTCAATATCTTCTTCGTGAGTTTTGACTACAAACTTAATTTCCTTAATCGCATCCCACTGTTTAGAATTTGTATCATTGAGTTGTTTCATTTGTTCGTTCGTATCTTTTTGGACTTCGAAAGATTGTTTTTGATAAATGTTACCTTCGGCAATTTTCTCTTTCAATTCATTTATATGTTTCATATTCTCATCGTCGCCAGATTTTATCTTTTCTAAGATGTCCTCTCTTGAAATACGCCACTCTTCATAAGTAACGTGCTTATTTTCTGTCATAGATATCAGCACCTCCGATAAAACCAACTGCAAAACAGACTGCTGATAAGATACTGAATTGAATTGTTGAAAGCCAATTAATAGCGTTATATATACTTGCTGATGTCATAAAAAAATACAATACCGAACAACTAGTACCACCTATTAGTAGTAACCAATTGCAAGTATTATTTGTTTTTTGTCTAGGCAAAAAGAACGATGAAACTCCTAAAATAATGCTAGCAATCATAATAATTATGCCCCACACCCAAATAGGCATGATGTGATGAAGCGCTACATAAAAACCACTATCACCTAGAACTTTCTCTTGCTCTTTGGTGAAGAAAAAACCTCTCGCAAAAGTAAAAGCACTTAATCCTAAAAGTAATATAAAATTTATCACTTCATTAAAGTTGTATTTCAATGTTTAGCACCTTCTTTCATTTTACGTTGTTTCTGTACTATCTATCGAAGTGTCTACATCACTTTCTTCATCGTTGCTATCATTAGTACCAATCTCTACTTCGCTACCGATATTGAGCCAATCAGTCCAATTATTGCCTACTTGATCTAATTTTGAACGAAGGTAAATAGCGTTTGTTTCGTTAGGTGAGTAAATAACTTTTGTGTAATTACCATAAGCTAAGATTTGTAACATGCCTTCTGTGTCATTACCATCAGGCGTATGGAGTGGACCAACCGCATAAAAATATCCAGATTTATCAACGAAGTCCATTGTCGATAAGTCTGGATTATTAATTTCATATACCTCGCCATTATCATTAAATAATGGTTTATTTTGATTTAACTCTTTAATTTTATTTGTGACTGCTTGATTGATTAGTTCATTAAAATTATCTGGTAAGTTCGACGGTGCTACTTGACCTTTATCTGCTTTGTTGTTTAAAGCGTTGTTAAAATCAACCGTAGTTACATAGTTAGAAAGTGTAGTGTCCAAATCTGGTTTAGTAACTGCACCAGCTGTTTCATCACTTAGATTTTTTCGGATAGTATCGGCTTCATCACGCATATTTTGAATTGCTGAATTAATGTCTTTTTGTGCCGAATCAACCAAGTTGTTCGTTCTTCTTTCAGTGTCCGTCACAATCTTTTCTAAATCTTGTTTTTGTTCACTGATAAATGAGTTAAAACGTAACTGAATATCTTCCACATTATCAATACCAGCAGACGCAGCAATCAATCTCTTTTCAGCTTCTTCAATTAAATCATCGATTTGACGAATATATCTTACTTTAATATCTGCACCAATTTTATTAATCAATGCATCTTTAACATAAAACCTAAACTCATTAAGAATAACAGTATCTGGTCTACCAACTGCTTTAACTCTTACTTGACCGTTAACCCACGTATCAGTAGAAGCCTTTAAAAAGTCTCTATCAATAACAAATCGAATGATACCATTTAGCGAATCAATGTATTCTACTTTAGTCAAAGAAGTGTGTGAACCATTTTCTGACTCCACATATAAATCAATATCACTATTTAAACTGCTAATTTGCAAAGGGTATTTGTCCTTTTTAACTTGAAAAGTGAGGATAGCAGTGTTGACATCTAAGTTGTAAAAAACGATTTGTTCATCGCTTAATGGTTTTAAATAAGGTGTGTCACTAGCGACCAATTTAGCGTTTTTATAAATACCGTCAATATCCATTGAACTCATAATTTAACCTCCTTATTTTTTAGTAATAATTTCATTTCTAATATCGTATGCACTTTCGTAATTTGGATAAATTTGAGTGAATGTTTTTTCTTTTTGGTTACCATAACCAGTAGAAGTGAACATTTGAATAGCGTTGTGTGAGCCGGTTGGTGTAAATTTTATATTTTGAATAAGTTGTTTAATACGACACACGCCTTCTGAACGTCTAACTTCTACCGGACACATAACCTCTGCTGTTCTATTTACATCACTTGGTGTAACACTAGACATTTGCACTGGTGCGATAGCATTAATAGAAATAGTATGAATACCTTTTGGCAATTTATATTCAATTTTGAACAATTGACGTTCATCAGATTTACCATTACCACTGAACGGGTGATAGTTTTGAACAACCATTGGATTTACTCCAAACGTTGTATCTCTATCAACTTCTACTGTGATAGAGCCATTCATTTCAACAATGCCATTTGCCGTAATGTTAAAACGTTGTTGTGTCATTAACATTCGTTGCCACTTATTTGTAGCAACAAGACTAAATGTAGGTACGCCTTTGTTGTTATATCTATCGCTATATACAAACGATTTAGCGAACGCTTCATTCGACGTTCTACCTTGACCACTATTATTTGTTTGCATTAAGCGAATGATAATATTACCCAAGAAATTAACTGAACGCCACATTTCTTCTGCACCACGAGGTTTACCGGCACGCCCTTCATAAATTTCCGGTAAATAAGAAGTGATATTTTTCTTAATACCTACCCAGTTAGAGAATGATGATAATGTACTAGAACCCCAAGTAACCAAATCTCCATGATTGCTCACATCTTGCATGAATTGAGTCATAATATTGTGGTCTTGATTAGAAAATCTTGGATAGAATAAACAATAATCCGATACTTGAGAAACAATGTTATGACAATCAACATGCGCAGTAATATGATTAAGTCCTTCAACTAACTTTTTCATATTTTTTGATTCTTGTTCACTAAATGGTGCTTTTCCTTTGAAGTTTTTACCAGTCGAACTTGTACCTTTACCAGCTTTCCAGTTGTAATCAAAGTTACGATTAAGGTCTACGTTATTAGAGTTTTCTCGATTATCATTAGCGAACCCATGTGGATTAACAATTGGAACACATACAATACGCACATTTTTGCGTATATAAGATAGATGAGGGTCAGTATGCCATTTGTTTACAACTAAGTCTAAAAAACGACTGTTAGCGTAAAATGCACTGTACTCATTACCGTGAATACATGACGTTAGTAACAATGTTTTAGAATAATGTTGTGGTTCAAATGTATATGAGTAAACACTATATTCACCTGATTGGTCTTTACCAATATAAGTTTTACGACAATACTCATTATCGACAAACTTATCATAAAAGACTTTTAAATTTTCAGTAGGCTCATTGTGTAATGGCGTCTCGTTTTCACCACTCATTGCACCTTTAATATAAGGTGGAGTCCATAAGTATGAACTATCAGCTGCAACGTTCAACTCTTTATCTAAATCATTTCTGATTAAGTTAAAATCACGTCCTAATCTATCACCTAATGTTTTTGATACCTTACCATCTATACTTGCTCTAGCGTCAATAATTTCTTGTTGGTCGTTAGCTAGCGTAGGTACTAAAAATGCTCTCATTCTAGCATCTAGCCAGTTTATAGAGTCTTTTACACTTCTTGTTGAACCGTCAGCAAATGTATGTTTAATTTGATGTGATTGATGCGCTTCATTATCAACAAAATTATGTCGATGTAATTGATCTTCCACGTAAGTTACCATGTCACGAAAAGCGATGAAGTTAAGTTCTAATTCTCTTACGTGTCTAGCGCCAAATATTGTTTCAAGACTTGTATAAATCGTCTTACGCATTATCGCTGACCTCCTTAATTTTTAGATTTCCATTTTCATCAATGTATAATTCTTTATCGGTTAAATCTATAACAGTACCGTCTACTTTTTTAGCAGTTAATTTCGATGACGCGTCGATAGAATCTAGTTTTTTCTTATCTTCTGGTGACATCAAACCAGCTTTATCAGTAGAAGCGTTACCTTCGTTTCTCATCTCTATTGTTGTAGCTAAGACACTTGATGTTTTGGCACTTGTTGAACGGTAATCTCTAACAAATGCACCACCACCTAAGCCACCTATGGTACTTGCTGCAACGTTAATCCTATTCATGTACCTGTCATAACGTCTGTATTCACCTAATACTACTTCTTGCTTAACAATTTCGTTGTTTATATCTCGTTTTGTCTTAACTTCAACAATGCGTACTATTTCATTTAGTCCTAATACAGAATTACGTATCTTAACTAAGTCGCCAACTCTAGGATTAGCATTTGGATAGTATTTTTTTAAGACGATAAAGTCTAAGCTGATCGAACGTTTGACTGAGTCATCTATAACCTTTTGTAACTTGGCCTTCATTAATTCTTCATCTTTAATACGACCATCTTTAATAGGTTCTGCTTCATATTTGCCGATATCTTTCATATCCGGATGTTCAAACTTCATAATCAATCCAGCGCCAGTAATACCCTGTTCATCTGTATAATCACCATAACCGACACAGTATGTTGCCATATCTCCTGTATCTTCTTCAACTTTGATGTTATTTGCATTAATTTCATCATCTATGATGTAATCAACTTCTTTTTGATTATAAGGAGTAAATACAAATGTGTATTTTTTAGTTTTCTTATTAAAATCGATGTAGAACTCTAAATCCCAATGCGACATTGCTTTTTTAATTAATTCTTCAACAGTTTCACCTTCTCCAGCATTTTCAAAGTCTGATGAAGGTAACTTACTTTCAGTCAATTTATACTCTAAATCAGTAGGACTAAAGGCTATATCTAAGAATTTCTTAGCGGTAAAACTCCCATTAATAGGTGCATAGATTCTACGTCGTTTAATAGTGTCTATTGGCTTGTAACGACAAGAGACCTTCACACGCTGTTTTGTTCCATGCGCTTGACGGTCAATTAAAAAAGCTAAGTATTCTTTTTCGTCGTCTGGTCCTTCAACTCTTGAAACCCTCCAACGCTTATCTATCGCTCTTACTACTTCGTAATTATAAGCATCTTCCAGTAATTCAAACTGTAAAATTGCTTCTGAACTATTTTTATCCGTCCAATTGGTAGTGGTGTTGACAAACTTACCACGACCACGCTTTGGACTTATTAATATTGGCAATTTGCAACACCTACTTGTAATAAAATTTCATATCAAATTTAACCGACTTCACTTGTTGGTTAAATTCAAACTCATTCCAACCGTGACGAAATTTTGGTTGTGATCCAGATACTTCGTAACTTAACGGCGTACCATTTTTGAAAGTTTGTACACCGTCGTATTCAATCTTGTCACCTTTTTTCATCTTAACGTTACGAATAGTCATAACATCTGAATGAGTCATAGTGAACACAAAGTTTTCTGTATCTTCACCAAGAATAATCGTTACCTTTTTATACATATTGAATTGGTCGTTATCTGCTGTGCCATGATAATAAATGGCGTTATTCCAAATATTAGTAAATGAGTAGATACGTGAACCATCTTGTTCATCGAACGGAATAAGCATATCATTCGACCATAATTCTTTATCTGGTCGTTTCTCTAGGTCAATTGAAGTGCCGATACTTTCAGCAAATGGCAATTCAGTTGTTTCAAACACTAATTCAAAACTAATTTTCTTGCCATTTTCTTCTGGTACGATAACGTCAGCGTTTTTAACTTTATAACGTTTACCATTTACATAATAATTATCATTAAATTCTTCATGATCTAGCACAAGATTGTTGTATTCGCTTATCTCTTGATAATCATCTTCTAACGGCTCAATAAAGCGATAATTTAAAGGGACGCTTCTTCTTAACTCTCTAATCCATACTTCTTCAGTAGAATTAGTTAAGTTGTAGAACTCGTCCCTTAATCTTGCGTTATCATTTAATTTTGTAGAATTTACATGACACTTAACGTTTATCTTACGTTTACGATACTGACTACTTAAAAGAACACGACCACTCGTATTCTCTTTTGTTTCGTAGTTATCTTCAATTTCCATACTTTCGATAATTACATCATCGACGACAAAACCAAAGTCGCCCAATGTATATCGTTGTCCGTTTTGTTTTTTAATTTCTAAATCCATTGAACGACCTCCTAGAATGTAAATGTAGCGTCACGATTAGCGTTTTGTTCGTTGACGATTGTAGTTAGTGCATCGTTATCAACACCCATTTCAATACGTACTACACGTTGCGACGGATTTGTTTTGATGTTGTGTGTATGTTGCACTTGAGCGTTCATATTAGCGTTTACTTTCTTCATGTTGGCAGTTATATCTGGAATGGCTAAATTGCTATTAAATGCGTCTGTGATTGAGTTAGCCATGCTACCCATGCCACTGATAACATTTTTACCTTCTTTATTAATTCCGATGCCTAAACCTTCCATAGTCCATACACCATATTGTTTAAATAACTTAGAAGGTGAACCGATGTGTAAAGCACTTTTAGCAGCGTTAACTGCACCCATTACTACATTTTTTGCAGCAGATGCAACTTGTCCTGCCATTGCTTTAATACCATTAATAAGTCCCATGATTAAATCACGACCAACAGAAACCATATGACCTATAAAACTACGCGCAGCACTTACTGCATTTGATACGCCACTTCTTACAGAACTAACAACATTTGACATACCACTTATTACTGCACTTACAATTCCAGACATAGCAGAACCAACCGCGCTAAGCATATTAGAAAAGCCGCTCGACACAAAGCTTACTGCTCTTGATACCGCGTTAGTAATAAAGCTAACGATTGATGACCAAATACTTGAAATCAAGCTAGAAATGGCACTCATGATTGATGAAGTTATACTCATTAGCGTTGACCAACCAGATGATACAAACGCAATTATACTTGATACGATTGAAGTGATAATACTAACTATCGACGACCAAATAGCGCTTATGAATGCAGAAATTGCAGACATAATTGTACTTGTCACTGTCAAAAGTAAAGTCCAACCAGCTTGAACGAAAGTTACTATACTTTGGACTACTGTTGTAATTACCGTAACTAACATAGTCCAGATCGTTTGCGCAACTGTGACTAAAGTCGTCCAAATCGTTGTAGCTACCGTCACAATGCTAGTCCAAATTGTTGATAGGAACACACCTAGCGTTTGAACTACTGTAACGATTGTAGTAACGATCATTTGCCAAATTGTGGAAGCCACTGTGACTAAAGTAGTCCAGATTGTTTGTGCAGTTGTAACAATAGAAGTCCATAAATTCATTAGGAATACACCTAATTGAACAACTACTGTTAAAACAGCTTGCACAATCGCATTCCATATGTTTGATGCGATTTCTGCTAATGGTCCGAATATAGCCGAGAACATATCTACTGTTGCTTGCCACGATTGAGTTAATACATCTTTTAAAATGTTAAAAATATTAATTGCAGCTTGAACAATAGCGTCCCAAATAGCTTGCCCCACTTGTTGGAGCGTTTGCCATGCGCCTTGCCAATCGCCAGTCAAAATTTGAAGTAAAACAGTGATTGTACCTACTATTACATGCATCGCTACTGTAATAACTGCTTTAATAATTTCCCAAGCTATTTTTACAGTGTTTACTATCGCGTTAAATGTTGACTCAAATAAAGGCGACAGCAACTTGATAGCACCTTCAACAATAGTAACGAAACCGTCCCACATTGAACCTAACGAGTCGACAGCACCTTTAACGTAATCCATTTGACCTAGTAAATCCTTAAAGAAGTTAATAACTACTTTAACTGCATTTCCAACTGCTCCGGATATAGCTTTCCATGCACCTGTAACAGCATCTCTAACTACTTCAGATGAGTTCCACAAAGCTACGAATACAGCAATCACTGCTACAACTGCTGCTATTACTATTCCTACTGGACCAGATAATGCTGCAAGTACGCCACCTAAACCTTCTATAACGCCCATGACAACACTAATTATTCCACTTAAACCACCGAATGTAGTAATAAGGGGGATAATTACTTGAGTTACAAATATAAACGCTGGCGCTAATGCCATTAATATTCCGGCTAACGTTGCCACAATCCCTATAATCATACCAATTATAGGACTTGCTTCTGTTAGTTTGCTTATAAATTTAGTAATAGCTAACGCCACATTTAAAACTACTGATGCTAAAGGTGCCATAGCTACACCAACATTAATAAGAATACGAATGATATTACCTATCAGTTGAATGAGTTTAGGACCGTTCTCTTGAACGTATTCTATAAATTTCTTAAATCCATCGCTCTCTGCAATTGTAGAACTCCATTGTTCGAATTGCTTAGCCATATCCGCTAAACCTTGTAATACAAGATGGGTATTAGGTGCAAATGCTTTCATTAAGTTGAAGATACCCCTAAATGTTGAGCCGAATATCTGACCAATTAAAGGTAAATTTTGCTTAGTGTATTCAATGAATGATTTAATTGCGTTTTGTCCTTCAACTGACTGCGCCCACTCATTAAATGCTTGCCCCATTTTCTTGAAGCCTTGTGATACCCACTCGGCTAATGGTGCAATTTGTGTAAGCACACTAACTAAGCCACTACCAAATGAGCCAGCAGCATCTAACATATTGTTAAATATCCTTACACCAGTCGTTCCCATCATCTCGAAGAATTTTTGTGCTACTTGTGAGTTTTTAGCCCAATCAAGCATTTTAGCACTTGCTTGTTCCATTCCTTTAGATACGCCATTGATAAATGGTGTAAGTCCAGCTAACGCAACTTTAGCAGTATCAATAGCGTTTGCTAATGTATTAAAGATTTGTGCTTGATTTTGTTGGATAAGGCCAGCCCACGCACTCTTTAAGCTATCTAATGATGCTTGATAACGTTCAGTTTCTCTAGTCGCTTCTAATGTACCGTCAGACAACATTTTTAAAGCACTAATACCCATAGCGCCGAATGCCATTGCACCTGCACCAGCTACACCAAACGCACCAGCTACACCTAGCGCACCACCAGCAACTACGCCTAATGCATTCAATACTGCCATTAATGCAGGAACTACGCTTGCGATTGCCGGAACGAGTAACGAAATATTAGAAAGTAACGAGCCTTTAATCATATTACCGAAGACAGTTCCGAATGATCTGATGTCATTCGCTAAGCTATCTAATGAATTACTATAATCTTCTAAACCTTTGTGTAATTGTTTGAAAAATGCCATTGCTGGATTTCCATCTACATCAAGCCGAGTACGATGTCGGTTAGGAATAGAACGTAGCATAGCTTTGAACCATTGAATTTTAGTAGTTGCGGCTTTCATATCTACTTCCACCGTTGCTTTGGCACGTTGTCTAGCGAAGTCGTTCAATTCGTGTTTAGCACGTTTTATTGCTTCTCTAGCTCTAGTAGCATCTGCTGTTAATTCGGCATCGTAGTTTTTGTTAGTAATTGTAGATAAATTAGTTCGTAAAATATCGAGACGTTTCATTGCTTTTGAAATGTCCGCCGATACATCAATGTCAGCATCTTTGTTATCAACTTTATTAATATATTCTTCTAAAAACTTTATATTCGTTTGAGCGCGCTTTATATCCGCTGAGATTTCAGCATCTGCATGTAGGTGGTCGAAACTATTCACTATACCTTTAGCAGCATTGACTTGTTCTCTCAACTTACTAGAATCAATATCTAATTCTGCTTTACCTTCGACATTATCGAAACTTTCAACACTTTCTTTCGCAGCTTTAACTGCTTTCATTACGCCAGATGAGTCGCCATCTAATTTAGTATCTTTGATCGATTCTTGTGTTTTCTTGAAGTTTTGAGCCACTTTCTTAGCTGATTGAATAGCGCTTTTAAACTTACGTGTATTCGCCTCAATCTGCGCTTTAATACTATAATTCGCTTCTGCCACGTTATCACTCCTTTCTTAAAGAATTGTTATGACTTGCAATCATTTTGAGCAAATCAGATGGTGCGTTAACTTCTTTTTTTGAGTCTGAGCCATATTTAATGGCTTCACCTTTATTTAAGCGCTTGATATTTTCTTCATAGTCTATGATGTCATTCGCACTTTTGAATACGTACTCAGATTCACCTTTCTTACCACCACGCTTCTTACGTTCAGCTTGTGCGTCACGTATAGCAAAGGCAAGTTTGTACATTTCCATATCTTTATCGAGTTGCTCGTATTCATACGCCCACATACGATAGTTAAATTCGGTTAAAGTCATCATTTCTATGCGTTTTAAGTCATATATCTTGAGTTTACTCATGCATAGCACAATAATCTTTTCATATGTTAAAGGCTCATTTTCTATTTCTTCTTGTTGTCTTTCTTCACTGGTTTGAATCTGTCTGGCACTAGGCTTTGGGTTGAAGGTCTCTTTCCCAGTGTCTCTACTAATTCTTCGGCAAATTCTACTAAGCCTTGATTTTCAGCAATATCATCAAGAACATCTAAAACATCGTTTTCAGTAGGATGTTTTTTATGATGTGATGTCATAGCGATAATATATTCACCTAAAGTAATTGGATTTCCTTGTAACACAAAAGGAATTGTAGACTGTAAGCCCATTCCAAATTTCATTTGTTCTGCTTCAACACCTAATTTTCTATCAATAGCATTTAATGCTTTAAATCCAAATGATAATTCTAATTTTCTACCGTTGTAAGTAATTTCCATAAATTAAATACCTCACTTATTTTTTTATTTGCGCAAATAAAAAAGAGGGGATATTCCCCTCATGTTTATACAGTTTCAGCTTCTGTTGGTTGTGGAATGCTTTCAGCCAAACCGTCGTCTGCTGGATCAGCTGCAATAGTATCGTGGAAGCCATAAGCAGCTTTGTTTGCTTCGATTGCTTGCGGTAATGTAGCATAACCACGTTGTTTTTTAAGATAAACGCCAAATTCTGTTTCGAATTCAGCGATACCGTCTGCTTCATTCGTACGAGTGATACTGTTCCAGTAACCCTGTCTATATTCAGCTTTATATTTACCTTCACTATTTTTAACACGTTTGTTGATTACCCATAATTCGTATGGTGTATCATCTTCTGTTGCGTCTTCGATTTCATCGCATAACGTGTCTTTTTGGTCCATGTAGCAATTGATTGTTACAGTAGATTCTAATGTACCACCAGAGTTTACAGAACCATCAAATGTAGCTTCTGTATCTCTGTCTTTTTCAGTTTCACGTTCTAATTCAGTAACTAACATTACTTTGTTAGCGTCTTTTTTGTCGCCGACTTTACGAATTAAAACTAATTCATCAGTACCTTGTTTTGTTGGCATAGGTTAAATACCTCCTAAATTTTTGTATTAAAAAAGCAAGCCTGTTTAGTGGCTTGCGTACTCTACACTTATGGTTGTATGTGACAACGTTTGATTAGTTTCTTGTTCTGTACTTTCATTCACACTGATTTGAGGGAGTGTCAATGTATATCCGTCAAGTTCTATCTCATCTAGTAGGATAGATTGAACTCGAATGTATAACTCATCATTCTTACCTTTATCATCTTCTGTACACCAAATATGGATAATTGCAGTAGGACTACCACTGTAACTGTCAAAAGTTAAACGGTGTATATCATCTCTAATAGATTGAATAGCGATGAAGGGATAAGGTAATGCTTGATTAAGTTCGCTTGTGCGAATGATAGGTACGCCAAGTTCTTCAAACCTTGTATAAAGATAATTGAACAATTGCAAATTGACTGATTGCTTCATCGCATACCTCCTAATCTTCTATTAATCTTTCGAGGTCTGCTCTGACTTGTTTGGTGTATTTTTCATACACTGGAAACATAAACGTTCTAGGTCGCATCTTACGAGTACCGTATTCAAGAAAGCCACTGTACCCAGCTTTTGAAGTAATTACATAATTCAAATGTCCGACCTTTGTATCTTCAACCATTTTTGCTAAGTTACCAGTCCAATAACCAGCGTTCATTTTCTCTTTAGCTTCTAAAATTGTATCGCTAGCAAAATCAATCGCATTATTATGCAGCACTTCATCTACATCATCATCAATATTGTCATGCATATTTTCAAATTCTCTAATTAAGTCGTCTAAATCTCCACCGCCTACACGCATTATTTAACCTCCTCAACGTAGAACACTGTATCGTGTTCATAGTCAATTCGTTTTGTAATCTGATACTTAGTATCGTTAATATAAGCATGTGTCACAGTAGGCTCAAAACGACCGTTTAAACGTATGACATTGATGTCTTTGTTGATGTCTCCGTATTGCACCACTGTTTTTTGTGGACTTAATGGACTGATGTTACATGGTATTGCATCGTAGCGCTTTTCGTATGTTTCAGTTCTGCTTGTTTTAGGGTTGTACTGTCCTTTCATTTCCTTAGCAAACACGACTCTCTTGTTATATCTCAATAGAAAACACCTGTCCCACGTTTACCTGTTGTTCGTGGCGTATATTGATCTATTACGTCCATATATTCGTCAAAGTCGTTTGCTTGAAATGTATTAGAACGCCCATCTACGCTTTCCTGCGTCATACCTTCTGCGCCAACACGATTAAAGCGCTTGACTGCTACTTCTTCGACGATGTATCCCAATCTATCTGGAACTTCTTCGATACCGATAGGAAGTAAGCTAATCAAACGCTTTTCAGTGTTATCGATTATTCTTTTTAACAGTTCATCTTGAACATTGTCATTAATTGAAAGTAATAGCTTAACATTATCTAATGTCGCCATATTATCCCTCCAATGTGTCTAAGATGTCTGCTTTGGTATCTTTTTCAGATACTTCAATACCATGTTTATCTGCAATTTCAATTAATTCTGCTTTTGTATTCTTACCATCTACAACTAACTTAATATATTGTTTATTATATTTGTTATCAGCATGTAGTAATTGAGTAATACGCTCATCTGTAATATCAGTAGGGTAAATATCGCCCATTTCATATGGCTTTTTATCTTCTGCATCTACAAATGGTCGTACTACTTCGTATGAATAAGCCATGAGCTAGACCTCCTTAGATTAATTAGACAGTTTCAGTGTTTCCACCAGTTGAACCAGAACCAGCTGTTAATTTAGCAAATGCATTATCATCTGCAATGTGGAATGCAACGTCCATAGTTACACGCAAAGCAATTAATTCTTGTTCGAATAAGTTTACTGGACTACCATCTTTATTTTGTACAGTAGACAACTGACCATCTTCTGAAATTTTGTAAGACATATTGTAAGGAATACCGTAGAACATTTTGTTAAAGTCCCCAGCGTATAAGTCGCCTTTTTTAATTTCATCAGATTTTAAATCAACTACTGGAAGTCCGTCCAATGTATTAGATGAACGATCGTAGTAGCTTTCGTTAGTATTTTCATCACGTACACCACGTAAAGCTGTACGGTTTTGAGTTTTAGATAAGAAAGCATTAGCTTCTACATCATGTTCTAACAACTCATCTTCTAACGATAATACGTTTTCTAAAGTAATTGGACCATTCACAACATTACCTGAAGTTTTTACTGATTGTTCTACTGATTGAGCAAATGGGTTATCAACGTTTAATAAACCGGCTTCATCAAACTTCTTGTAGAATTGTTCAGCAATTTGCGGTTTCATTGCTTCGAAGAATTGTGAGTATGTGTAGTTTAAGAACTCACGAGATGCTACAACAATTACACCTAATTTATGAGAACGCATTTTAGCACTTACTAAGCTAGGTTTAGTAGTTCTGATTTTTTGACCTTCACCTACCCAGTAAGCGCCCGGTTTATCTGCCCAATAAGTAAATTCTTTTTCAGATTTACCGTTCATATCTTCATATTTACCTAATTGCATAATCTTTGAGTTTTGTAAAATATCTAAAAGGATAGGCTGATTAAAGTCGTTTAATAATTCGCCTTCCTTATGTTCATGCATCATTACATGATCTGGGTTAAATACTTGTGGTTTTACATCTGCCATAGGTTGATACCTCCGTTATTTTATAATTCTATTTTCATTAGCAAGTTCTTGAATCGACTTTCCGTTTGTTTGACGACCGCCAAAACTACTACTTTGATTGCTCGGTGTAGATTGGCGAGTAACTTCTTTCACTTGCTCTTGTACTGCATTGTCAAAATCAGCTTTGATTTCTTTCACAACTTCATTAATCTTTTCTACATCTTCTAAATGAATAAGTGACTCTGCAAATGAAGTAGGTAAACCTTTTTCTTTAAGGTCACTCTCAACGTCAGATTTAAGTTCACGTAGTTTGAACTCTTTTTCTTTTTCAGCTAACGCTTGCTCGCGTTCTTCAATTTCTTTATCGCGCTTTTCTTTTTCAGTTAGTTTTGCGTAGCTTTCAGCCTTTTTTCTAGCTTCTTCACGAGCATATTCTAATTCTTGCTGGTGCTTACGCTCACGTTTTTTCAAAGCGCTGTCTACTGCTTTACTGATAGCTGAATCTACTTCATTCTTTGTATAAGTTTCTTGCTTGCTATCGTTATCGTTTTCTGACTCTTTATTATCATTTTCGTTAGTGTTTTCAGAATCGCCTTCGTTTTCTGCAAAAAACTGTAAATTTAATTTGTATAAGTCATCTTTAATCATTTTTTATCCTCCTCATAAACGTTAAGTTCTCGAATTTATCGCATAAAAAAAGCGCCCCAATCAGTCAGTTAAGCCCGATTAGTGCGCTAGATTTATTTTGATAGGGAAACAAGTTTCTTAACCCTTATAATTAGTTATAGTTTATGAGCAGTTTAATGACTTACTTAGGTCAAGTAGCTAACGTATGCTACCAACGAGATAATTGGATCACCATTTTCACGTTACGACTTCTCATGAGTACCACCTCAAATAAAGTTTTTAGGTTCAAATGATTTCTTTTTATCTTGCTTAGGTTTCGCTTGTGCTTGGTTACTAGGGTTTGTATCGTTCAGACGCTTTAATTCATAATGAATACCTTTTAACACATCAATAAGTGCAGTTTGAAATTCATTCATCAGAAGCACCTGATTGTATGGCTTGTTCTAACTTTTTAATCTTATCGTAATCTGTCATGTCGTCAGTTAAAATATCATTTGGATCTTTTGCAAATACTTGCAAGTATTCATCCATAACATCATCTAATCTTTTTGAATAGTCCATCTCATCACTCCTAGAGTTTAAATACATGGTTCGCTTTAACATTTTCACCATTGACAATTTCTTCCAAAGCCTTAGAGCCTATCTCAGTTTTGATTTCTAAAGTTCTCATTTCATCTGATTCCTCTAACAATTCACGAATCAACTTTAATTCAGTAGCGATTTCTTTCAAATATTTCTCTTGTTTAGTCATATCATCACTCCGTATATTTACTTAGGTTATATTTACCTTTACGTTCTTCAAAGAATTTATCACGCCAGTCTTTCTTATGTGGAATAACGGTACATCTACAATTAGGATGCATAGGTGCAGCATTAATACCCGGTTTCATATCTTTCACTTTGAAAACTTTTTCGTTTAACGCTTGGCATACCTTACATACTTTTATCGTCTTTTTGATATTACCGTCTTTATCTCTTTGATGTAGTACCTCTTGAGCGGTTACATATTCATACTCAGCATCTTCTCCATGTTGTTCTAACATATGACGTTTAGAGGCTTCAATTTGCACTCTAGCTGTTTCTGTGATGAGCAATCGTTTAGCTTGTGAAGAAGTTGCCCCTGTATCTTTGCGTAAGTCTTTCACAAACTCATAAGGGTGTCTACCACGTAGCAATACATGACGTGTGGTCTTTTGTACGTGTCGTCTTACCACGTCCATATCTGACCAAAGTCTTGTACTCCATTTATGCCCTTCAAATGGTGTGAATATGATTGTTTTAACGTCATTGATAGATACTTGAAGTGTTTCTCCTAAGATACCTGCTTGTTGCTCTAATGCACGATAATAAGCACTCTCCATGTAGTTATACATAGATTGTTCTATCTGTGCATAAGCATAAGTCACGATAAGTCCTAGTTGCGCTTGAAGCAACTTCTCACGACTTACGTACATTTTAGTGTTGTAGGCTCTTAATTCAGCATTAGCTTTATCGCTAAAATCTTTATTCTCAACATACTGTTTTGCTTTCTGTTGGAACATTTGAACATCGACTGCGTCAATTTTCTTCTTAGCCTCAATAAATGAAATACCTTCATTAATTGCATATCTTGTATAAAAACGATTGATCTCATTTTCAATATCTTCATTCATTTCATCAACAATACGTTGTATCTCTTGAGCAATCTCATAATCTGATTTACTTTCTTCATCAATGATTTCCTTTGCTCTATCTTCCCAGTAGGACATAGACTATCACTCCTTAATATCAGTTTGGTTGTCTATACCCTGTCTGTACATACGTTCATCTGATTTTTGAATTTGGATATCTTCTTCATTTTCGATACGTTCCATTTCTTGTTGAGGGTTATCTATAAATGATACAAGCGACATTAAAGTTTGATTGCTTAGTTCTCCACCAGCTTGTAAGTACATATCCATTTCATCTTTAATCGACTTAGGAATGTTACGAGTAAATGTAAATGTTAAATCTTGAATAGCGTCTTTATCTAATTCACGATTGATACTCATGATTTGACCGATTAACTTGTAGCGTCTACGCAAACCTTTTCGGAACAAACCTTCTTTGATTGCAGTACGTTGTTCTAAGCCAAACAACTTATATTTCATGGCCTCTCCTGACGCGTTGCCAGCAAAGTTTTCATCACTCATATCCGGTGTGTTCGTGAACATATGAATGTTACGACTAATTCTGTCTTTATATGCTTCAACACCACTTACATCATATTCTTTGTAGATGTATCTAGCGTCAACATTTCCTTCAGTCGTTCTCTCATCCATATTTGTATATTCTGGAGGAGTTAAGTGGAATACATTAGCATCTTTCTGTAATTGCGCTGTATTGCTATCAAGTTCCATATTACCAATTACCAATAACATTGCATCGTTTAAATCGCTCATATAGTTAGCTGTGTCTGATTGCGCGTTATCATATAAGTCAATGAGTGGAATAACTTTCTCAAAATCTCCACGACGCTTTTCATTATTGCTAAACTCTGTGATTGTAACCTTACCAAACGAATGTGGCTCTGATGGTCTGCGTTCTTGTAGTGATAGGTTAGTAGATTTATTAGCATAAAAGAAATTAGTCGCATTAGGTGTAATGATGTCCACGTTATAAATATCTGTGTCGTCATATTCTCTTGTCGACGTTTGCCAGTATCTAACCGCAACCAAACTATTTTGTTCAATTGTATTATCGTAAATCACAAATGTGTTGCGTGGATCAGATTTGTATAATCTAACCTCATCATCTTGGTTACGAATAACATACTCATAAGCACGACCGAAGATAGACAAGTCTAATCCAATTGAACGGTTATGCGTGTCGATGTCGTTTAAGTTATGTAGTCCGTTAATCTTCTCTTGTGTACTTTCATCTTCTGATTGTACTTGTATCGCATGGCCGAAACAGTAACCGTTAATAAAATCTGCAATGTATGACGCAAAATCATGCGCTGCACGATTATCTGCTAAGTGTCTTTCCCTACGTCTACGATTACGCATGATGTTGTAGTTAAGTCCTTGATAGTAGTCATCTAGCATTTGTAATCTAGGTACTTGTGCCTCTAAATGATGACTAATGCATTCACTAATGAAATCATAATCACCTAGTATCTCGCTTAACGTACCGTCATAACGATATGTTTCTACTGCGTCACGTCTGTATATCTTATCTCGATGTTGTCGGTACTCTTCATCTCTTTCAAATTCATTTACTTTTAACAAGCGTTATCCCTCCTTATAAGCCCATTGATTTGATTGTGCTAATATTCTTCCTAACATTTGTTTTCGTCTGTTTATGAGGCAAATGGAAACGTTCTAGGGAATACCGTAATCCATCTAACAAATGGTTGTTTCTGTCGATAGGTTGGTTTAACCAATTACCTTCTTTGTCTTGGTCAAATGTGTAAGTGTTCAATTCTTCAATCGTATTTACACAAGTTGGATGCACATATATCTTAAAACCTTGTATAAACTGAACGCCTTGCATAATTGAGCCTTGGCCTTTGATTGACGGTTTAATGTTAGGAATACCTTTACGTTTAATCTCTGCAATCAAACGTTTCTCAGCACTATCTGCAACAATAAGCGCATCTTTATATCCTTTATCTACATACATTTGATATATCTCATCGGTAAGCATTCCTTTTTCATAGTGTTCGTCATATATCCATAATTCTTTATTCTTCATGTCTACAACGGTACTAATCAATGTAGTTGGATCGTGAGTAAACCCGAAATCGCTTCCGTGAGCTTTTTCTTGTGTTCGTTTGAACACTTTCAACCAGTCAAACTCTTTCACTTCGAAATTATCAAATACAAGCCCTTCAGCTACTCCCCATTCTCCATCACATACAATTCTTGCACGTCTAGGATTTGTACGATACAAGTCCTCATAACGTGCAATATCGACCTCATCAAGCCATTCATTTACTCGATAAGTTGTTGTGTATGAAAATGTATTGTTTAGCTTAGTATCTTCATCAAAGAATGTAGGTTTAAGCCAATGACGTTCACTCCAAGGGTTGAATGTAACTGTAATTTGTTTGAAGAAGTCTGGACTATCGACACTACCACGAATAGATTCAACGACTGTACTAAATTTATCGAATGTTTCAATCTGATAGGCTTCTTCAAACCATGCAAAACATAATATCCCAGTATCAACCGTGATTGATGTAATCTTCAAAGGATCATCCAATCCTCTGAATAATATCTTCTGGCCAGTAGGCTTATAAGTAATCTCTGGCAAACTATCGTTAAACTTAAATAAGTGAGCTACACCTAATTGATTTGTAGCCCACTTCAAGTCTGTATATGTTGATTGTTTATTTGTATTACTAAAACGTCTGACTACAAGTAAATTAGCCCACTCATATTCCATTAATCTGTATATAAAGTTTAATGCAGTTGTTTTTGACTTCTTACTACCACGACTACCCTTTACAACTCTATAAAAGTTTTTGTTGTGCCAGAATTTGTTATAACCACCACCGATTGTTTCTGTAATGCTTAACGTTTTATCAGTCATTGGCTGGCACATCGTTTATAAAGGTTGGTGTGATAACTTCTGCCTCAACTTTGTCAGTAGGCTTATGTCCTGTTCTGTCTAAGATGTCACTTGCTGCGTTGTATCTAACTAACTCGCTTTTTGCAGTTAATAAATCTTCCATCGTCTTAATCGCCTTACCAGTCAGTCCTTTTAGTAGATTACGCTCAGCATTAAGTAATTCCTCTTGAAATTCCGGTTTCTTTTTCCATGCTATTATGGATTGAACGGACACATTTAACTTTTCGGCAATTTGTTTTTGATTTAAGTTGCCCTCCACCATTAATGCGATTGCTTTCAATTGTTTTGAGTTCACTTCTCAAATCACCTCCAAATTAAAGAATATTAAAGCGTTTATACACTCATATCACATGTTTTTTTATGTCATATCAGCATACAAAAACCTACCTGAGTGTTCTCTCAGATAGGCCTCAATATTTGAAAAGCTTAGGAAGACTTTCCCACGTAACTATATAGAAAGGAGTATGTTATGACTATTTCCGTAGCCACACGTTAATTATATAAATAATTATCGACTTTATAAAATACTGTCATTTTCGTCATTTTTGTCATTTATGTCATTTTCGTCACTGTAACAAGTATATTTTTTCTGCTAAGTCATCTTTACGTGCCAAAAAGTTAGTTCTATTTAATCGAGAGTTTGGCATATCTTTTATTATTTCATCTCTGCGTCTACCCTTTTTTAAGTGACTTAAAAATATGAAATCGACATGACCTAGTTTTTGTTGCGATTGATTAATAAACTCTACCTCCGCTAACATTTGAGCATGTCGTTTACTCATTCTCTCACGACGTATAACAGCGTTCTCTACCTTACTACCGTTTTGCCCCTGTGGTTTAGGTAACGTTGCTTGTATGCCGTATTGAGCAATCGAATTACTATCACATTCTGGTATAACAGTAACTAAATATTTACACGTCATTTGGTAGTTATCAATCATATTGATAATGGCTTCTTTTGAATACAAGTGATTACCTCCTTATATTTAATATTGATCAAAAGGTGTGCGTTCGACTTTGATAATTTCTAATGCTTGTTCTTCCGTAAAACCTTGTTGTCTTAAACTTGTTAACCTCTCACGTTGATATTCAGATTTCAATCTAGCCACTTCAAGCATTAAAGGAAAAACTGATTTCAATTCATATATTGCGTTGTGAACATTAACCTTTTCTCTTTTACTACCGTCAACGTTAAATATATTATCCATTAAATTAACCTCCATTCTTACTCTTTATACATATCCATACTAGATAGGCAATCGGTATTAATACTATCCACCAAGTCATTTAGTAGCCTCCTAATAGTCCGTAATATAATAAGCATAAAAACAACAAACCTATAAGCAAGGACATGGTAAAACCGTATCCCATCGTTGCCCAATCTTTATCTTTTATACCTATTATAAAAAGTGATATTAAAACTATCTCTACTATGGCAATAACTATCAACAGAATTATAATAGTAACCAATGCCATCCACATTACTCACTCACTCCATTCAAATCTGCCTGATCACTCTCTCTAGCATAATCACTAGGCGCGTCCACATCATCTACACTCTGCAACTTAACGATAAGTTCGTTAGTTAGATATTTGCTTAGTTCATACATTCCGATAATGAACCATATTTTTAGTATGCGTTTAAACATTAAACAATCGCTCCTTAAGTTTTTTGTAACCTTTAATGACGGACATCAAAGCCTCTTTCTGACGTTGCGCTTTATATACTTTCAACGCTTGCTCCTTACTCTCTGCCTGCACAATAGAGAGAGTTTCATTTGTACGTGCTTTCTCTATATCCGTGTGAATGTGACCTGTGCTATCTGTGAATTCTCTGATTAGGTATTGTGGCACGGTATCACTCCTTATCTAAGATTTGCTTTATTTTAGTTAGTACATCGCTATCTTCTTTCTGATCATATTCGAAATAATAACCACCTGTTTTATTCCTATCTCCATTTAAAACTTTACTTATATTTCCTTGTTGTAAACCTGTGTATGTTACAGCGTCTTTTACACAATCAAATTTCATAATCAACTCTTTAGTTTTATAATCGTACATAGATATAGGTCTACTTTTAACTAATTTAAACTCTTGCAATCCTTTTTCTGCATTTTCTTTAGAAGTAACAAATTGCATATTTTCATAAAAATAACCTAAATTAGGGTTAATTCTATCTATACTCGGCGCTAAACCTCTATCAAACCCACTATTTTTATAATTTTCGAATAGCTTCACAAACGAATAATGTTTAATAAATTTTGTAGTAAATTCTTGCACGCTGAACGGTAATTCTCCAAACCCTTTTTCTCTGTTTCTTGACGCCATTGCATAGTATAATTTATTCAAAAAACCAAACTCAGTTTTTGTATATTCACGTCTATAATTCTTGTGGTAATCTTTGCCTTTAGATATTTTATCTACAATATCTAAATGAACAATTCGTTTAACACAACCGCAATCTTTTCTTCTTCCGGATGTTAAATATTGCATAGGAAATAGTACGGTGTTACCACATTCACATTCGCAATCGTAACAGATTACTTTTTTACCATTAGGTCTTATTTTTACAATCCTTTCAACTGGTTTTAATTTCCCAAAAACTTGTCCTAAAATATTAACTTTCATTTTTGTAGGCGTTTCAGCTAAAGGAAAGTCATCAACATTTGAATGTACTCTAACCATTCAAATCACTTTCCTTAATAAAAGTACCGTTTATAGTACGCCCTTTTCTTCCTTTGATTTCGCCATATGCATACTGTAAACACTCCTGTAACGTCATATCATGTTGTTGTGCCAAAATAATTAATGTAACGACTGTATCGCCTATGCCGTCTTTTAATGCGTCCATTTGCCCACGAGATAATGCTGATGCAACTTCTCCTGCTTCTTCATAGAATTTAAGTGCTTGTCTATCTGAATTACCATTGTGCAAATCTTTATCGATGCTCCATTGTTGTACTTGTTCTACTAATTGATCTAAACTGCCAAAGTTTTCTGTTTTTAATTGTCCTAATGTGTTCATTTATTGTTCCTCCCTGTATTTATCTACAATTTTTGTGATTTCATGTGCATAATCATCAGGCGTTACTATATAGTCAACGTTTAAAATCTCATCAAATGCCTCTGCCTTACGTTTAATATCTGCAATATCATTGATGAGTTCATCACGCTCTTTAGACGTATCATATAAATTCTTTTCTATTTCATAACTCAACTTAATTTCTTTATCTAATTTTCTTTCTAACTCTGCATCACGCTCACGCAATTTCTCAAGGTCATCAAGCAATGCGTCATAACTTTTTTGTGATAATGTTTCTGTCATTACACCATAGCACCGTTCTTCCAAATTAAAGTCATTGTGCCGTCGTCGTTCAGAATGTGATAAGAAATTGTTTCGTTTTTTGATTTAGAAAATTCAATACTAGCGTTGTAATAAGTGACCACCTTAGTTTCTTCAACTACATTTTTTAAAGTCTTTACTAACACCGGAAACACTGTATCCTCGTCGATTTCTTCTTCAATTTCGACTGTGAAAGTTTCATTTATAGCAATCTCATGCTCTATCGACAAGTTTTGAATTTTATCGAAATACACAGAACCACCATCAAGATTGCTATAAAAAGCCTTGTCACTAACTTCATTCTCCCACGCCCACTCAATTAATTCTGGTAATGTCATCTCTACCTTACGTTTAATCTTTGCCATTCCTTACACACTCCCTATTCCTTTTAATATCGTTCTCGCTTACTAACATCGTTACTCTACTTCCTGCTACCTTCACCACAAAGCCGTTGACACCTAGCTTGCGTAATTCCTGTTGTATCTGTGTAGGTGTCTTGGCTTTAGTTTTATATTTGTATCGTTGGTATACTGTGTTATCGAGTTGCATTGTTCAGTACTTCCATAAATCTATCTGCGTACTCTTTCAACTTGCTTTGGTCTTGTAGGTCATTTTCTTTACGACCTGTTCTAAGCGAGTAACGCATTTGAGTAAACTTCATAGCACCTCTGAATTCTTCATCGGTAAATTGTTGGCGACAGAACTCAATTAAATCGATACCATTTTCACTATGATAGTGCGATGGTTGATGTACCATATCCACCTTACGTGTGAATGGCTCATCTACTCTCACAAAGTCATCATTATCAGTAAGTGTGAATTTATAACCACCTGCATTCTCTACCTCTGCGTACCAAACTGTTTTTAATAGTATTTCTTTTGCATACACACGATTGACTATGGCCGTTTGCATAGCAGTAACACCTTTAAATGCTGCTTGGAACTGAACAATATTATCTACTTTCAAATCAATTATTCTTACATTTTCCATTCCGCTACCCCCTCTGCACATTGCCATATTGATCTGTCTTGACTTTAACCACAAGATTATTTTGTACTAGATTTTTAAAGTATCTAGTGTTCACTCTGTGCTTAGCAACCTCACGTTCTGCACGTTTAGCCCTAGCAATACGTTCTTCTCTACGTTTACGTTTCAACGCTCTTTCGTGTCTAAGTTCAGCTTGCTGTATCTCGTACAACTGCTTAGCTGTTAATTGCTTTTCATTTCTTTCGTACATCTGCACCATATTCATATACTCCTTTACCATGTATTAATTCTGGTCCACGTAAACCTTTTGCATAACGTTTTCTAACTGTGCTATCTGATACATCGAAATATTTGTACACATCACATAATCTGTAACGTTTACCGTCTAAATTCACTTTCGGCATGGTGTCACTTCCAATCTGCATAACTGACACTAACGTCAGTAATGTTTTTGATATTATCGAGTAAATTGTCAGGGTCATTTTTATATCTATTAGAGTAATGTTCGATATAGTTTTCTCTATCTGCATGTTTGTTTATCCAAATAGGTTGTTCTACTTCGACGGTTAAATCGAATGTAAGTCTTAGTGTTTCTTCCTGCATTACACTTCCTCCACTTCTAAAATAATTTTCGGTTCCTCTGCATATTGCTTAAAACTGTGTATTTCAACGATTTGATTATCGTCTTTCCATAGGTGATCATTCGCTGCATCTAACACAGTTTTGATTAAGTTATCTATATCTGGTTTAGTACGTTTGTACTGACCAATTGCTAATAACTTTTTACGATTACTCCAGCTTTTTGGTACCTTGAAGTAAAACGATAATGTCACTTTCAATTTTCCATCGAGTAACGCTTTTGGCATCTGCTCTCTGATGAAGTCCTTATGCTTTGTATAAGACGCTGGCATGTACGTTTGAACAAATCTACCTGTATTTCTGAAACGTGGACGAGGCGAGCCAATAGGTGCCTCATACGTTTCATTAAAGTTAATTTCTATCTGCATTCCGTCACTCCTAGGAATTAAACATTCACTTCAAATGCGTAGCTTTCCATATCTACTTCCACATTTACTACCGCATCATCAATCGAAGCACCTTCATATAAATTAGCTCTAGCAACTTCGATAGCATCTTCTAATTTAATTACTTTTTCAGTTTCAATATCTTCTTCGATTTGTATTGTTTTAGGTTCTTCCAACGCTTTCGAAACAAATTCACTACCTCCTAAACACATTACGAATTTAGGTGTATTTCTACCTTCTTTCCAATACTTGTTAAAAGTTAAGACTATTCTCAATCCCGGCCGTTTATCTTGTGAAAGTAGATTGATAAAATCTTTCTTCTTATAATGTTTTGATGTGTATATCCCTGAACCTTCTCCTTGATACCACAGCCCTATCCATTCTGTTCGTTGGTTTTTCTTCATATCTACTCACTCCCATAGAAAATCATCTATTGATGTTTGTTGTTGTAACTCTTCTTTTCTAAATAATTTATGCTTACGTTTCATCTTTGCTAACTCATCTTTAGTCACAAATTCTTTAAAATGCTTATCACTCATTCCACCTTTATTAGCAAGATAGAAAGTACCGTCATCTCTAGGTAGTACTCTAAGCATTTCCCAACCGTCGCTTTCATATAGGCTATATGCGTTAGGTTGATTTTCTATAAGTCCCATCGCTTCGCCTCCACTTCGTATCATTTTCGATAATGTCCTTCACTTTTTCATAGTCATCGAATGGCGATATCTTTTTCTCTTCCAGCAAGCGATTGATAGCCCGACCAACTTCAATTAATAACGTCCCGATAAGTTGATCGTTGCTATAATCTCGTCGGTACATTGTTCCAAGTAACTTTTTGTATTCGATAACCGTCATGTCATAAACCTTTGTGTACGCTTGTAGTATTCAAATTCGATGACACCTGTTTCTCCGTCTTTATTCTTAGCAATATTGCATTCAACTATCGACTTACCGAGTTCATCTTCTTCATCTTGGTTGTAGTAATCATCTCGGTATAAAAGCATGGCTAAACTTGCATCTGCCTCAATTCCACCTGCTTCTTTCATGTCAGATAACATAGGTCGTTTGTCATTTCGACTTTCTACACCACGACTAAGTTGCGAAAGTAATACGATAATCGCACCAGTTTCATTTGCTATGATTTTTAAATCACGACTTATTTTTTCAATACCATTCCTACGGTCTAATTTGCTATCTGTTTGCATTAATTGAAGGTAGTCGATGAATATGACCTGTTGCTTATCTTTGTTCTTTATGGCTTGCTTACGGACTTCCTGGGTGCTTACGTTGCTTTGTGAATTAACATCTATTTCCAGTTTCAATATTTCACTTGCAGCACTTGTTAATTTAGTTAAGTCATCAGCGCTTAAGTCTGATTTTTTCTTAATACGTGACAATTCAATTCCAGTCGCTGCAGATAACATTCGCTCTAATATTGCTACGCCTGTTGTTTCTAAACTAAATAGCGATGTCTTATAACCCTGTTTAGCGATATTAAGCATCATCTGAAGCGCAAACCCTGTTTTACCTACTGAAGGTCGCGCTGCAATTACAATGAGCTGTGTTGGCTCTAAACCGCCTATTTTATAGTCCATTAACGGAAAACCTGTCTTAATCACTTTCTTAGGTTCATCGCTATACAACTCTTCTACAAACTCATCTACAATTTGTTTTGTACTTGTTTCATCTGTCGCACTAATCAGTGATACTTGATTTAAGTCAGTAAGCATTACTTCAAACGATTGCATATTAGGCGATTGGTTAAATTCATTGATTACTTCATTTGCCTGTGATATTTGATAGGCTTCCAATAAATTTTGCTGATAGCGCTCAAATATGCCATAACCAATAAAATCGGAATTATATAGTTTTTGTATCGTGTCGAAGTTTAAGAAGTTTTTGTTCTTCGATGTTTCTAAGAATATTTCTTGATGATCTACCTTACCGACTTCAAACACATATTCCATAAACACTCTGAAATCGTCGTAATAGAACATATAAGGTCTAACACGCAACTTTTCGATAAGTTCAGGTTTTTTTAGCAAGCTTGAAATAATCGTACTTTCAATATCTCTGCGTTCATTCATGGTTGTTCACCTCGAACTTTCTAAGCTGTTCTGCGAAGTCATCAAGGATCTTTTTTCTCGCTGCTACATATTCTGGATCATTCTTCATTTTCCAACGATGTTCTTTTACATCTTCTGGCTCTTCCTCATATTCCATTTTCTTAGGCGCCTTTCTCATAATCTTAGGTAAGTTAGGTGGGTATGAGTTGCCAGAATTAATATAGTTATCTAATGTTTTTAGTGTTGGTCCATAATCACCGTTTTCACTAAGAACTTCTATCCATGTTTCTAACTTTGATTTGTCGAACTCTAAATTATAGATGTTCCTAATTTTTTTGATGATTTGTAACGCTTCTTTCTTAGTCATACTCATTACTCATCACCTAATTCTTGTTCCATCGCTGCAATTAAATCGTCGGTTTCATTAGATTTCTTTTTCTTAGGTGTCACTTTAGCTAGTGCTTTCTCTTGGGTATCTACACCTTCGTTATTCCAATTTCTTAATACTTTGATTAGGTAGTTAATACCTTTCTTGTTTTGTTTACAGTAGTTAATTGCTACTCCTGTTATTTCTAGTTTGTTTTCTTTAATAAGATTGAGTTCATCTTCCAACTCTTGTGCTTTCAAAGGACTTTGTATCATTTCTAATTCTTTACTAACTAATTGAAAAATTTGTGACGTGTCACTGTCACTCTTACTATTGTTATTCTTATTATTGTTATTCTTAATACTGTTATTCTTAGTACCTACATTTTGTCCGTGTACGTTTTGTCCGTGTACGTTTCGTACGCGTACGAATTGACCGTGTACGAAATGATGATTAATTGTGTATATCGTTTTACTAAAACCGTTGTTTGTTCTTTCTCGTGTTTTACTAATGATGTTTTTATCTAAAAGTTCTTTACGGTGCTTATAGAAACGTTTTTCACTTATGTTCAATTCATGACATATTAGTCCGATACTAGGGAAAGCTGTATCTTTACCTCCAGCATAAGAAGATAAATAACTGTATATCGCTTTTGCTTCAATGCTTAGTTCTTTATCTTTTAAAATTTCTTTATAGACAGTTCCATATCCACCAGTTATATCTATTAATCTGTCACCCATGAAGTCACTCCTTTCAACATTCTGTTTAGTCGTTCATCTACATCAACCCAGCTATCTGTTAAGTGATACTTTTTGTTGAATGTATCCATTCCTATTTGGTGCTGTTCCGTATGATGTGAACGACATAGCGCTAATACTTGGTTGCCTACATGATTTATCTTGTTACGATTACGACCTTTACCTACTGCATATCTATGTGCTAAATCAGAATGTGGTTTGCCACATATAACACAGTTACGATTGACCGTAGACCAATATAAAAATGATTTATCTTGTTTGAGTAAGTCGCTCGTTTTATAGTTGAGTGGGATATTGTTATGAAACACCCAGTCGAGAATGACTTCGATTAATTCTCTAGCTTGTCCTCTTGAACAATTACTTAATGACAAGCGTTTATCATAGCCATTTAGGAACGTTATATAATCTTGGAACATTTCCCTCATGTATTCTCGGGGTTGCCCTGTATAAGCCTCTATATCGTTACAGAGAGCAAACACTTTCCGTCGTTGCTTATCAGTAATTAGGAATGGATCAATAGCTTTAACTTCACATTCAACTTCCAGTCCGTTATCTAACAGTAAGAAGTCTTTATTTTCTAAAGTTACACCACTAATAACGACTGTTATCATCCCGTCTATGCCTTGTTTGTAATTAATGATTTGCGCCATTTATAACAACTTCTTTATTTTGTATTTCTCATTATTTTTACTAACAGCTATATTTTTCCCTTTACGTAATAAATTTGCTACATATCCATGGCTTCTATTCAAGAAATAACTTGATTCTATAGCACTTGTAAAAATATATTCACTTCCGTTTTCAGAAATTAATTTGATACGCATGTTGTTTTTCTTCAGTCCGTTTTTGTATGCATGTATGTTATTTTCTTTATGAGTACACCATTCTAAATTCGTTACAATATTGTTTTCTGTGTTGCCGTCAATATGATTCACACAGTTTTTACCTGTAATGGTAGGTATGAAAGCCCGTGCTACTATTCGATGCAATCTCACATTTTTTGTAACGTTATCTTTAGTGAGAGTTACTGTGCAATATTTTTTGTTTTTACCGATGCTCAGTACTCTTTGTTTCCAACGTCTGATACCATGCATCTTTGTATAAGTAGTTTTATCTTTATGAGTTCTTACTCGACCTTTGTTACTTACTTCGTAAATACCTTCGTAACCTACAACATCTCTCCATTTTTCCTTCATTTAATCACCTCATCAGAAAGGAAGTGTAGAATCGTCTATATCATTGATGCCGTTGTTATTACCAAAAGGGTTGTTTACTGCTGGTGCTTGTCCTCGTTGCTGTTGAGGTTGACCGTTTTGTTGATTACTACCTTTGCTATCTAAGAATTCAATTCTGTTAGCAATCACTCGTACTACTGAACGATTGTTTCCTTCTTTGTCTTGAAATCTATCTTGTTTCAAGTTGCCTTCGATTAAGATTTTGCTACCTTTACCACAATAGTTATTAAGTAGTTCAGCAGTTTTACCAAACGCTACAATGTCGAAGAATGAAGTGTCATCTTTTTTGAATGGGTTATCTACTGCTAATGAGAAGTTAGTTACTTGAGTTTGTCCTGCTTGTTTTAGTTCTAAATCTTTAGTGATACGTCCTGTTAAAATAGTTAAATTAGTCATTCGTATTCTCCTTATATTTTTTCGCCATTGCTTGAATGTTATTGATTGTAGTTACTGCTTGTTGTTCAGACATTGACGTGTAATCTTGTATTCCAAATGTACTTTCTGCTTGTTGTTGCGTTACGTCTTTTCCTAATGACTTCATCAAATCAACAAAATCAAACACTTCTTGTTTTAGAACGCCAACCGTTTTACTACTTACCTTGTTATATTTTTCTTGTTTTTGTTTAGCATCTGCATCATCTTCATCGGTTGGAATATTGAAGAATTTCATTAAGAAGTATCTTTCCGCATAAGTTAATGCAGTACCATGTGCTTTCGATACATCGTCTTGTTGGCCTACTGCGAAGAAAGGTACTTCTAAAATTTCTTGTGGATTATCTGCATTGATCCATTTATAAGTCAGTTTCAATTTAATAATATGTTCTGGCTTACCTTTCGCATTTGTGGTTTCAGTTACTTCTTCGTTTTCTGTGTATGGTACAAGTAATAAATTATGTTCAATCATCTTGTTTCTTATTCTATGAAGGACTTGAGAGCCACTTACATATGAGTAGTTGTAGCTTTTTGCATCTTTAGTAAAGCCATCAATATTAGCTTTAACGTCTGCTATCTTTTGGAATAAGTTAAGTTGTTCAGCCATCTACTTCACCACCAAACTAACAGTGTGTTTCAACTTTGCACCCGGAACGTCTTTACCGTTTTTCAAATCATCAGTAAGCATTTTAGAGTTGAGTTTTGGTGCTTGTGATACCCAGTATTCTTTAGGTATTAATTTTTCATCTGTGACTTCTTTACTTGGTCCATTACTACGTTTGTAAATGTAGTTAGTAGACGTGCGGTACTTATCCAATTGACGTTGTTCTAACATGTCGAGTAAATAGCCTTTTAATTTATCAGAAAGGTTAGATTTCTGTTTTTTAATTACTTGTAGACGTTTGATTTCTTTATCTATTGTTTCAACATCAGCATCGACTGAACGCTTTAAGCCGATTGTGTTATCAACTTTTATATTTAATTCTTCTTCGATGCTATCCAATGTATCTTTTAAATCTTCAAACGAATAACCTTCGTCTAATTTGTTTAAAACTTCTAAATAGGCTTGAGTTAAGTTATATGTGTTTGACATTGATATACTCCTCCAATCGTTGGTCTGCTCTATCTGCTCTAGCATCTGCGCTTTGATATAGGCTTATATATAAATTGATGTTGTCGTTTAAATCTTTAATATGCTCTTTAGCAGTATCTAGTTGTCTTTTTAGATGTTTGTTTTCTAAACTAACTAACATTAAATCTCTACTGTCTTTAAGTAAGTTGTTATATTCTTTTAAAGATAGAGTTACCTCTTGCATATATGTGCCTCCCGTTATATGATTAAGATGAATTTTTTCTTAAATGCTTGACTGTTAGTCGTTGAAGCGACTTTCAGTCTTTTTTGTATCAATAAATTCTTTCATGTCTTTAATCGCTTGTCTGTAACCTTGAAGATATGCTTTCTGTAATTTATCATCTGTATGTTTTGGTATTTCTATACCGTCATACTTTCCAACTATATAATCTTCAAAAATAGTTTTAACCCTATCGGTTATTCTTCTTTTTCCGTTTAGTAATTTACTGATGTAACCGTTAGAAAGTCCGGTTAGATAACTAAGTTTATTTACGCTTAAGCTGTCTTTTTCCATTTTTTCTCTAACTTGCTCGATTAAGTTCATGTTCATTCCTCCGTTTTGTAGTAAAAATGATCGAAAAACAAATAAGTTAGTGTAGCTACTAACAATGCAAATGCAGCTGCATTAGTGATGAATACGCTCATCATCATTGATAAGAAGAATGTTACGTTGAACATCATTCCTGCTAATAAGATTGTTTTGTCTTTGTTAGTCATTTCTTCACCCCTTTGTGGATTTCTTCAAAATGTTCGTCAATAAATTTACTCATCTTTCTAGCGTTGAATCTCCAACGGTTCAAACTTTCATCTGGATAATGTGCGATGCCCTGCTTTTTGAGTAATTTTTCAAACTTCGGATTGAATAGTAATCTGTCTTTAATAGTGTCGTCAGATGACATTTTCAATTTGCGTTTCAATTCTTTTAAGTCCCAAACTGGATCTAGTGAGTAGCTTAATAGTTCTTCATATTCATCTATAGAGACAAGTACATGTGTGTCCGGTATTGTTAAAGATACGGTTAATGTTTGTTCCATCTTAGATACTCCTTTCGTGTATAATTTATTTATCAACCTAAGGAGGTGGATATGATGAGTAAAACTAATAAAGAACTAGCGACAGATTTGGTAATCGCAATGTTGGAGCATAATGCGAAACTTACTAAATTTGCAGCAAGTAGTAATCCTGTTAGTAGTACTTCTGTAGTAAATGGCAAAGTAATTGTAGAAAACTTGAATTACATCAAAGCTGCATTGGATGAGATGGACGATTAGAATCGACAATTATTTCTACATTTATACTTTCAACACTTTGTGAGCGAATACTTTCAATTTGCTCCAGAGTGTTTTTTAATTCTGCAATATCATTTAATACAATATGAATTTTTAAATTCATGGTTAGTCCTCCTTTAAATATCTTTTAGATCGTGACTAGCAATATCCAATAATGATTTGCTTTGAGTGTTATTAATTTTTGGATAAACAAAATTTCTAAGTTTAAATCTTGTGTTTTTCTCAATCTTTACGACCTTCCACGTCACAACTGCCATTGTGATGAGGAGGGTTGTTTTGTATAGAATGTTCATGTTTTGCCTCCTTAAGTTGTTTGTTCGATTGTGGGTTATATTTCGATCGATGATGGTCTAATGTCTTTGATAAATTGAATTGCTAAGTCTACATCTTTACGTTTAATGTGATTGTTAGGTGCGTTACCTTTCATTCCTAGATGTTTTTTAGACTTAACTAATAATTTAGATTTAACTTTTCCTAATTGGTGACGATATTCTTCTTTAGCTTTCTTGTTTGCTAATGCTTGTTCATATACATCTCCGATTAAAAATTCATCTATCGTCACTTGAATACCAGCTTTACCTAGAATTTGTTCAGCTTTAGACTTGATAGCAAATTTGATAGCGTCAATATCTTGTGGAGTTACGTATTCTCCCTCGAATTTATTGTTTAATTCTTCTAATTTTTGATTACTCACTTGTCCTGTTGAAATTAAGTAATCCAGTTTGTCGCTTACTAACTGTTCAATGAGTTGGTTCATATCATCTAATGAAGTAATTCCATATGCACTGGCTAACTCATTATGTTGTCTTTCTACTTTGATGAAGTATCCTCTAATTTTTCTTCCAATTTCACTACGTTGTATCATTGAAATTTCTTTCGCCATATCGAGCGTCATGATGTGGTCGAGTTGTTCATAAGTACGTAGTCTTTTTTGACTTTGTACTTTTACACTTTGAATGATATAGTCGATATTTTCTTCAAAACCGTATGCAATCATTCGTTCCATCCATTTATCATATTGAGTTCCGATTTCTAATCCTTTGTGCAATTCACGACCACTTACTGCAACTGTTCCATCTTCGTTACGTTTTAAATTGAATAGCTGTTGAATTTCATTCATTAACTTTTCACCTCTTCTTTGATTTCTAAGATTTTCGCAATTCGTTTCTTTTGTTCAAATGCATCTCTACGTCCACGTAAGATATCTGATAAGTAAGCACTTGAAATACCTAACATATCTGCTAGCTGCTTATTCGTGATGTTACGTTTAAGTAATTCCATTCTTACTTTCATGCCGAATTCTGTTGTTGCCATGATTTTCACTTCCTTTAGGTTTTTTTCTATTTTTTAAATCTATCTATTGATTTAATTTAATTTTTAAGCTAATATATAAGCATAGTTAAATAAGCCTTTATCCAAGACATATATCTACATTTATTCAAATGTTTACACTTCCGTTCCCCAACGTCGTGTTATTAGTTTTGGTTTTTGGCTAAATCAATAGCGTAACCAAAGTATATTAGATTTAAATCTAATTGTCAACTATTTTTAGGTTTTTTTCTAATTTTTGGTTTAGAACAGGAGATTTATACAATGAATACTTTTCAAAGAATTCAACATTTAGCTGATAAGAAAGGCATGTCGATAGCTGAATTAGAGAGAAAACTCAACTTATCTAACGGATCAATTGCTCGTTGGAAAAAATCTGCTCCAAGCTCTCGTGGTTTAACTATTATCGCCGACTACTTCGACGTATCTGTTGACTACTTATTAGGTAGAGAAAAAGATGAATACTCTGGCGAACAAGAAGATGAAGAAATCCGTATCATGCATCGTGGAGTTAAGAATATGACAAAAGAAGATAGAGAGAAAGCATTAAAGATGTTTGAAACTTTCTTCGACAATTGGGACGAATACACTAAAGACAAATAAAGGGGATTTTATTTTGCATTTTGTATATCAAAATTCATTTTTAAAAGCAGCACGAGCTGTAAGTGCATTAATTGAAACTAATTATATAGATGAATTCCCTTTGCCTATTAAAGAAATAATAGAAAATGATAGTAATGTGGAATTGTTTACATTTAAAGAGTTTTGTGACATTACAGGTTATTCTTTAAACGAGCTACAAACTTACGGGGGTTCTGATGAGGCTTTTCATATTAAAAAAGGAAATAAGTTTGCCATTATCTATAATGAAAATGTTTATAATAGAAGATTACGTTTTACATTAGCTCATGAATATGGACACTACATTATGGAACATGACGGTATGAGCTACAAGAAAACACCTATTCTTCAAGATACACAACGAACTAATTTAGAAGAATATGAAGCTAACTCATTTGCATCATGTTTATTATTTCCACTTAATGTACGGTATAAATATCGTAATGTATTAAATGAATATGATGTGGCAGACCTATTCGAAATTAGTTATCAAGCAGCGAAAGTAGCTTTAGATATTTTTGATGAACACATGGATAGTGGTTTAGAAAATTATATTTCTATGTTTGAACATAGACACATGGAAACGTATATGTCATTTTTAGACGAAATGCTAGGAGAACAAATGGAGGAATATAACCGTATAATGAGAACAGAATACGGATACTAATACTCGATATGGTAAATACGTTATTCAATTTGAACCAATACGAGTGTTTGAATATAAAGATATAGAATAAGGAGGATTTACATGGCTAAAAATATAGGATTTAAAAACAATTACGCTATCGGTGTCATAAAAAGTGGGTTGTCGAAAGAAGGTAAAAAAGCAATAGATTTACTAAGTTCTGAAGAACAGATAAAACTAGCAAATTTACAAAGAAACAACGATCCTGATTTGAGCAAAGAAGTAAATAAAGCAATCGGAATGGATAATGATTTTACTAGCGTTCAAGAAAAAAATGAAGCTTACCGTGAAAAAAGTATTGAAAAACAAGGAATTAAGAAGCCAACAGAAACTACTTCAAATGCTTTTTATTTCCAAAATAAAGCTAATACTTTAGATGATATTTACAATTTAATTGGTCTCGGAACTCACCTTAGCCAAAAAGAACAAGCTAAATTTGTTCATTATAAAGATATGAAAACAAACACTTTTGTACAAATAGCACAAAATGACGAAATTATTAAACAAAATAACAAAATACAAGAACAAAACGATGAAATTATTGAGTTGTTAAAACAAATAGCGAATAAATAATTGGGTAGTCCGTCTACCCTTATTATTTTTTTACCTTTTTTGAGGAGGGATAGCATGCAAACACGATGTTATGACGGTAAAAAATGGCAATACGAGTTTAAATACGAGGGTAAGAGATATCGAAAGAAAGGTTTTAGAACGAAACGTGAGGCTAATTCTGCAGGATTAGATAAGTTAAATGAATTAAAACAAGGTATCGAGTACGAACCAAATTTAACGTTATACGACTATTTCAAAACTTGGTGCGAAACGTTTAAAAAATCGACGGTAACACCTAAAACCTACAAGTCCTATTCTTCTGCTATGGAACACATCAATAACCACCCTATTGGTAAGAAAAAGTTAAAAGATATTACGAGATACCACTATCAAGATTTTATTAACGAGTTTTCAAAACATCATTCGAAAGAATCTATTAGAAAACTAAACGGTTATATTAGAACATCGTTAGATGATGCAGTATACGAAGGGCTTATAGTAAAGAACCCTACCTTTAAAGTTAGTTATAGAGCTAGTAACCCAAACAAAAGTGAAGATAGTAAGTATA